>DSTMC04003__coassemble_781_pt1 | contig 41751 bp, 37 predicted proteins | sample DSTMC04003__metabat2_high_PE_023 | metagenome-assembled genome bin DSTMC04003 | reverse complement strand
AGAGCACTTGACTTTTAATCAAGTTGTCCGGGGTTCGAATCCCCGATGCTTCATTAAGATAAGAACGTCGTAAACCTTGTATTTATGCAGGTTTGCGGCGTTTTTGTTTTAGAAAGTAAGCTGTTTTGAGTCGTTTTACGCAAAAGTAAATGTGTCATTTTGCTGTCATTGAAGACGATTCTTATCCACATTTTGAAAAGAAAACCATAGAAAATGTGGATAAAGGACGCGAAAAGGAAAAAGCATATGGAAAACTTGCCGGGTGATTGGAAATAGGGTATAATTTGCTTATAGTTTGCCGTATTTTACTCCTTTTCGGTTGTTTTAATTGGTTTTAAACTGACTGGAATCAGGCGGAAAGAGTATACGGCAGAGAGTTAGAGGACAGAGAGGGTATACAGATGAGAAAAAGGAGAAAAAAGAGACAGAGGATTGCAACAGTAGTCTTATGTCTGCTTCTGTTGGTGGTTGCAGCTGGGATAGGATTTTTTGGAAAGAAGATCCTGGATGGAGAGAGTACAAGGACGCAGGCTTTTCAGGAAGGCGGATATACCGTGCAGCCTACGACTGCCGCTGGCGCAGAACCTTCGGTGACAGCCGGTACTACAGAAACAGAAAGTGTGACGGCAACACCGGAAGCAACGGAGACGCCTACGCCGACACCGGAACCGACACTGGAGGTACAGACTGTTTCCGGTGAAAATCTGCACAGTGCGCATGCGATTTTAATCCGTGCGGAGGATGGGGCAGTTATGATGGAGAAGGCAGCTTCGGAACAGACGTATCCGGCTTCCATCACAAAGGTGATGACGGCGATCCTTGCAATAGAGCAGCTGGCGGATCTGGAAGAGCAGGTAACGGTTCCGGAAGATATTTTTGAGGAACTGACGGCACAGGGGGCTTCTGTGGCGGGATTTGATCCCTATGAGCAGCTTTCTGTGAGATCTTTGCTGTATGGTGTGCTTCTGCCGTCGGGAGCGGATGCGTGTCTTACCTTGGCGGAAAGGATTTCTGGTTCCGAGGAAGGCTTTGTACAGCTGATGAATGAGAAGGCGGCAGAGCTTGGGCTTGAAGGCACACATTTTGTGAACTGCACAGGGCTTCATGATTCCCAGCATTATACGACCTGCGCGGATGTGGCGGAACTGATGAGATATTGTCTGCAGAATGAGACGTTCCGAACCATAATCTCCACCAGGTCTTATACAACGGAAGCAACTTCGGCTCATCCGTCGGGAGTTACCATGTATGATTCCATGTTTACAAAATTTGATAACAGCGGAATCTCTACTACGATGGCAAATGGACTTTCTGTACAGGGAGGCAAGACCGGATTTACTGATGAGGCTGGGCAGTGTCTGGCAAGTTTTGGAAGTTTGAACGGGACGGAATATATCCTGGTGACAACCGGGGCGCCGGCTCAGAATGGTTCTGAGATTATGAGCGTGCAGGATGCGGAAACGATTTACAGCAGGATCTCTGACGTACAGTCATAAAAGAGAATTTGTAATAAGCAAATGGAAAGTAACAGATATAGGAATACACAGATAAGGAAACGAACGATGTTATAGTAATCTGCAGTTTTGCAGAGATGCACATGATCATATAATAGAGGGAATGACAGAAGGAAAGGAACTGTTTGCCGGTCAGTCGAAAGGCTGACGGCAATTGTGTGAAGGCATGAAGCAGTCGACACAGAAGGTACTGACAGTAATCCTTGGGGTTCTGTCATTTCCTTTTTTTGCAGCAGGGATTTTCAATGGCAGGGAAGCGCTTGTACCGGAGAAGCAGCCGGAACTGGAAGCTTTTCTGGCTGCTGCTGCAGCAGCGGAAATTCCGGAAGAGTATCCGTATGAAGCTGTAAAGGCACAGGTCATTCTCGTCAGAAGCCGCTGTTACGTGAAAGAAGAGCGGGGAGAATCGACGGAAACGGTGATCAGGGAGCTGGTGCAGGAAGGAAAGAATGCGGGAGCTTCCAGGGAGGAGTCTGCGCGTTGTGAGCAGGCAGTGAAAGAAACGGAAGATGTGGTTTTGAAGTGTGGAGGAAAGGTCGTGGAAGGACCTTTTTTTCGCACAGGGAATGGAATGACGAGAAGTGGGAAAGATATTTTTCAGAATGATGGGTATCCATGGCTTGTGAATGTTGAAAGTCCATGGGATATTGACTCGGAAAATTATTTGAGCAGTATTTCTTTTTCGGCGGAAGAACTGATCCGTACGTTAGACGAAAAGGAGGAGGCGATATCGGAAAAGATGTTTGGAGAAGAAGAGCGGAATGAAATTTTGTCGGGAAACGTGGGGGTTGAACAGGTGGCGGAGCAGATTCAGATTACTGCCACGGATACGGCAGGGTATGTGACGGAACTGACGGTGGGAAATCTGAAGATCGCCGGGGAAACGTTCCGGGAACTTCTGGGGCTGCCGTCCTCCTGTTTTTCTGTTCAGACACTGGATGGGAAAATTCGTTTTTTGTGCCAGGGGCTGGGACATGGCGCGGGTTTGTCGCAGACGGGTGCGGCGGCAATGGCGGAGGAAGGAAAAAGCGCTGTGGAGATTCTGCAGTATTATTTTCCGATGGCTGCGGCGGAAAGGAAATGATCCGGAAGCGGAAATTCTCTGGAAAGGGCGGCGTAGATCTTGCGGAAAGCAATTTTCATTTGAAAAAAGTGTATACTTTCACAGAAAAAGGCAACCCTATTAATGTATAAAACAGCAGGGTGATACCTGCAGGAAAAGACGTTAGTAGAGGTGAAGAATATGAAAACGAGAGAAAGTAAAAGAAGAATCGCGATCGTGACAGCCGTTTTGCTTGTGGCGGTGGCGGCAGGCGGTGTAATTACCTGGCAGAATTTCGGAAAGGGAAAAGGAGATCAGACAGCATCGGAGGACAGGAGCGTGGAAACCATTTCCGAGGAAATCAGTGATGACGCGGTAGCGGATACTTCGGACGGCAACGATGCGGTACAGCCGGAGGAAACGCTGGAGCCGGACAGTGAGGAAACATCCGGAAACGCGGAAGGACAGATGGATGTAACGGGAGAAGAGACTGCGGCAGCCCAGGCAGGACAGACAGATGCGGCGCAGGAAACTTCCGGTGAGGATACGGTGGCACAGACAGCGGCAGAGCCGCAGATCACGCTGGATTTTTCGGAAGATACCGTTCTGCAGACACCGGTGAGCGGACAGATTCTGATTCCTTACAACATGGAAAATACGGTATATTTTCCGACGCTGAATGTCTATAAGTGCAATCCGTCGGTAGTGATCGCTTCAGAGGTGGGAACACAGGTGGCGGCTGTTGCCAACAGTCAGGTAAAGAGCATTTTCAATGATGCGCAGACAGGTCTGACCGTTACGATGGATATGGGAAATGGTTATGAAGCCGTTTACGGACAGTTACAGGATGTTTCCCTGGAAGAGGGTGCGATGGTACAGGCAGGGGAAATCATCGGAACGATCGCGGAACCGACAAAATATTATACAGAGGAAGGAAGCAATCTGTATTTTGCTCTCACCAAAGACGGACAGACGATTGATCCGACCTTATATCTGCCGCCCCAGGCGGAGTAAGCGGAAAAATTTTTACACCAAATGAGAAAAAATAGCGTATACTATAGAGGATAAGAAATGTAAGATTCGCAATCGAATCATTTCACAGTGGTTTTCTGCGGCTGGTAAAGCGGCAAGTTTCCAGGTAAAGTACATTTCTTCATCGATTGCTTTTTATAGATGACAGGGCGGCTGTGGTCTTTTGGAGAACAGAGGACTGCGGCAGCCTTTACATAAATCAGGAAGGATTCCGAATCATGAATTTTACTTATATTGTCAGATGTGCGGACGGCACGTTGTATACGGGCTGGACCAACGATCTGAAACGAAGGATGAAAGCACATAATGCTGGCAAGGGGGCAAAATATACGAAGAACCGAAGGCCGGTATCTTTGGAATATTTTGAAAGTTATGAGACCAAAGAAGAAGCGATGCGGCGGGAATATGAGATCAAACAGCTGACCAGAAAAGAAAAACTGAAATTGATCAAAACTGTGATGGAGAGTGACTGAATACAGGGTTCAGTCCTCTTTTTTGTTGAAAAAAATTTCACACATCCCTTGATTTTTGATTATATTAGGAGTAGTATAGGAGAAAAGATAACGTAGTAATGAAAACTATATGTCGAAATCAAGAGGTGAGTATTATGAAATATATCAGAAAAAATGGAATTAAGGACCCTGGAAGTGCCATCACACATGGAATCGCGTTGGTTTTGGCGATTGTCGGTGCGCTTCCGCTGATTCTGAAAGCGGCGAGGGAACCGGGATGGCTGCATATCATAGGAATGACGGTGTTTATGCTGAGTATGATCCTGCTGTATATGGCAAGTACGCTGTATCATACGTTTGATGTCAATCAGAAAGTTAACCGGAGACTGAAAAAGTTTGACCATATGATGATCTCTGTGCTGATCGCCGGAAGTTATACTCCGGTCTGCCTGATCGTCTTGAATGGAAAAGTCGGAACTACGCTGTGTATTCTCGTATGGGCGGTGGCAATTGCCGGAATCCTGATCAAGGCGTTCTGGATCAATTGTCCCAAGTGGGTTTCCTCTGTTCTGTATATCGGAATGGGATGGATGTGTGTGATGGCATTCAAGCCGTTGTTTGAAGCGCTGTCAAGGCCGGCGTTTGGATGGCTGCTTGCGGGCGGCATCATTTATACGATCGGCGGCGTGATTTATTCCTTGAAGCTTCCGGCATTTAATGCAAGGCATAAAAAATTCGGGACACATGAAATCTTTCATTTGTTTGTGATGGGCGGAAGTATCTGCCATTTTATTGTAATGTACTTCTTTGTTGCTCCGATGCCGATTTAACTTAAATTGAAAAAAGAAAGATTCTGCGGTTGGAAATAAAACAACTGCAGGATCTTTCTTTTTTCATAAAGACTTTTGGTTTCTGTGTTGGAGTCAAAGAAGGGATAACAGAAGCAGAATCACTCCGATCACCGCGAAGACAATACCCATGATACGCGTATTGCGAAGATAGGAGTGGGGCGGCTTCTGGTTTGTATTTTTATTGGTTACCTTCCACCAGAGATCCGGTTTGACAGCAAGCAGAATTCCGTAAATGACAATGATTATTTCAAGCAAATAATAAAACATATACTTTTCCTCCGTCTGACTGGATATTTCTGATGCCGGAGCAGGCGGTCCGGTATCTTTGGATTATTATAGCAGGTTCGCTTTTGGAGTTCAACTGTCTCGCTTTCTCCAGAAAAGTGGATAAAAGAATATAAAATGTGCAAAAATATGTGTAAAATGTGGAAAACTTATTTAAAATTATGGATAATAAAAAAAATAATGTGGAAAAGTTTGAGGAACAGAACGATCGTTGGAATATAAGAAGATTTCTATTGGATAAACAGAAAGAAGAACAGAAAAAACAACCCGACCAGGGGCATCCTAAGATGGAACATCATACTCGGATACATCCCTGGACGGGTTGCTTTTGACTAATCCAGTTTGATATTGGCAAACAGAGAACCGAGGGTTGTGGTCAGTTCTTCTGATTCGGGAAGTTCGATGGTTTCTTCATGGATTTCTTCCGCGGCTACGTCGTTCAGCGCTTTCATGGAAAGACTAAGTTTTCCGTCTTTGATGGCGATGACTTTTACTTTTACTTTATCGCCCACATTCAGAACAGCGGACGGATGTTTGATCCGTTTTTCGCTGATCTGGGAAATATGTACCAGACCGGAGATTCCTTCGCCCAGATTGACGAATGCGCCGTAAGGCTGAAGACTTTCCACGGTTCCTTCGGTCACCAGTCCAACCTCTACATTGGAAATTTTGGCTTTTTTCTCTTCTTCGGCTTTTGCGCGGAGCAGTTCACGTGCAGAGAGAATCAGACGTTTCTTTTCCTTGTCAATATCGAATACCTGTACCTGGATGGACTGATTCAGGTAGGTGTTCAGGTCTTCCACATAGGACAAAGAAAGTTTGGAAGCCGGGATGAATCCGCGGATTCCTTCCACATAGGCGATGACGCCGGCGTTGACGATGCCTTTTACCGTGACATCAAGCACAGTTCCCTCTTCTTTGTACTGTTTCAGCTTTTCCCATGCCAGCACATCGTTGGCTTCCACTTTGGACAGAAGAATATTTCCATGGCCATCGTCTGTACGGATCACGGTTGCCTGTACTTCATCCCCCACATGTACCTCGTTTTTCAGGGAAAATCCCGGTTCATGGCTGTAATCTTCCACTTTGATGATGCCTTCGGCGTAATAACGGAGATCCACGGTCACTTCTGTCTCGTCCACGGCGATGACAGTTCCTGTAAGGATATCCCCCTCCTCAATTTTTTTAAACGACGCTTCCAGCTCTGCGGAATAGTCGTCCATGGTCATTTTTTCATCAGACATGTAAAACACCTCTCCCATTTTTAATTTAACCCTATCATACCACAGCAGAAAAACCGGAGCAAGACAGAAACTTTTTCTTTGACCATCACCGGAAATGATGATAAGATGTGGATATAAAGGCTGCGCAGTTAAGGTGCAGACTTGGCTGAACTGTTACAAAAAACCTGCTTTTACAAGGAGGAAAGTTGATGAAAGCAAGTTCAAAAATATATGTGATCGGACACAAAAATCCGGATACGGACTCCATTTGTTCCGCAATCGCCTATGCGGATATCAAGAACCGTTCGGAAAAAGGAACTTATGTGGCTAAACGGGCGGGACAGATCAATGAGGAAACGGAGTATGTACTCCGGCGTTTTCATGTGCGTGCGCCGGGCTATCTGCCGAACGCGGGAACTCAGGTGAAGGAGATTGAGATCCATGAAGTGCCGGGCGTGCGAGGGGCTATTTCGGTAAAGAAGGCGTGGGAGCTGATGAATAACAATAATGTGGTGACGCTTCCGATCACTTCTGAGAATAATACGCTGCAGGGACTGATCACGGTCAGTGATATTGCGGAATCCTATATGGACGCTTACGACAGCCGGGTCATGTCCACCGCCAGAACCCAGTACAGAAGTATTGCGGAGACACTGGACGGAACGGTGCTTGTGGGCAACGAGCATGGATATTTTGTCAAAGGAAAGGTTGTGATCGGAACCTTCCACCCGGATATGATGGAGGATTATATCGAAAAAGACGACCTGGTGATTCTGGGAAACCGGGCGGAGGATCAGCTCTGTGCCATTGAGATGGATGCAAGCTGTATCATTGTCGGACTGGGCGCGAAAGTTTCCAGGACGATACAGAAACTGGCGGAGGAAAAAAGCTGTGTGATCATCAGCACTCCCCACGATACGTATACCATCGCACGTTTGATCAACCAGAGTATCCCGATCAAGTATCTGATGAAAAAAGAAAATCTGATCACTTTCTCGACGGAAGATTTTCTCGATGAGATCAAAGAAGTGATGAAGACTCAGCGCCACAGGGATTTTCCGGTGCTGGATAAAAAGGGAAAATACGTGGGAACCATTTCCCGCCGGAACCTGATCGGAGGCAGCCGGAAGCGTCTGATCCTTGTGGATCATAATGAGGAATCTCAGGCGGTGGACAATGTGGACCAGGCGGAAATCCTGGAGATTATCGACCATCACAGGCTGGGATCTTTGCAGACAATGGCTCCGGTCTATTTCCGAAACCAGCCGGTGGGCTGTACTGCGACGATCATGTACCAGATTTACCAGGAGAAGCAGCTGGAAATTTCACCGGAAATCGCAGGTCTTCTCTGTGCAGCCATTATCTCTGACACGCTGATGTTCCGCTCTCCGACTTGCACGGCGGTGGATCAGGCGGCGGCGGAGAGCCTGGCGAAAATTGCAGGAATCGATATTCCGGAGTTTGCCTCAGAGATGTTCCGGGCGGGAAGCAATCTGAAAGACAAGACGCCGGCAGAGATTTTCCATCAGGATTTCAAAAAATTTATTATCGAGGATGTGACCTTCGGCGTCGGACAGATCAATTCGATGGATGCCAGAGAACTGGAAGAGATCAAGGAAAATCTTCTGCCAAATATGCAGAACGAGTGCGGAAAGCATGGAATGCAGATGGTATTCTTTATGCTGACCAACATTATAGAGGAATCTACCGAGCTGCTGTATTACGGTTCCGGCGCAAAGGAACTGATCGCCAAAGCTTTCGAAAAGGAGGTGCCGGAGGAAAGCTGCCGGCTCGAAGGCGTGGTTTCCAGAAAGAAACAGCTGATTCCGGCGTTTATGATGGCGCTGCAGAATCAGTAACAGGCACCGGGAGGAAAGAATGGGAAAACAGTTTTGGAAACCGGGGAATATGCTGTATCCCCTGCCGGCAGTGATGGTAAGCTGCCAGAGAGAAAATGAGAAGCCGAATATTATTACACTGGCATGGGTCGGGACGGTATGTTCCGATCCGGCGATGGTGTCGATCTCCATACGGCCGGAGCGGTATTCCTACGATATCATCAGGGAAACCGGGGAATTTGTCATCAATCTGACGACGGCTGAACTGGCGAAGGCCACCGATTACTGCGGGGTGCGTTCCGGAAGAAATGTGGATAAATTTGCGGAAATGAAGCTGACGCCCAGTCCGTCACAGAAGATTCATGCGCCTGGAATTAAGGAAAGCCCTGTGAACATAGAGTGCAGGGTGACGCAGATCATCAAGCTGGGAAGCCACGATATGTTTCTCGCAGAAGTGGTTGGCGTGGATGTGGATGAAGATTGTCTGGATCAGAATGGAAAATTCCATCTGAATGACACGGGGCTGATCGCTTATTCCCACGGGGAATATTTTTCTCTGGGAGAATATGTGGGAAAATTCGGGTATTCTGTCAGAAAGAATCCGCCGGCGGAAAAACCGCACACGGCAAAAGGAAACAGAAGAAACAGGGAATCGGAAAGAAAAAACAGAACGCCTGAGAAAAACGCTGTAAAATCCGGTAAAAGGAATAAAAGTGCGAAGCAAAGATAAAAAATTTGGGAGAACTATCACCCTGAACATGCAATTACCAGCGGAAAATCCGTATAAATTCATAAAAAAGTGAAAGTTTTTGTGTATTATCTTGCAGTTTCCGGATATTTTATGCTATAATAGTCGACGAACAACGGGGTTCCTTCCAAAATGGAATACGGCGGGAAAACCTGGCCGTATTTTTTATTTATCAGAAAGATTGTGAAATGATTTTTTTGAAACGGTAAAGGACTGCGTTGAAAGTATGAACAAGGAGGAAACAGTAATGTCATATGTAGATGAGGTCATTGCATCAGTGATCGAGAAAAACCCGGCAGAACCGGAATTCCATCAGGCAGTAAGAGAGGTTCTGGAGTCTCTGCGTCCGGTAATTGACAAGAACGAAGAAAAGTACAGAAAAGAAGCTCTTCTGGAGCGTCTGGTTGAGCCGGAACGTCAGTTTAAGTTCCGTGTGCCGTGGGTAGATGACAAGGGACAGGTTCGGGTAAATACCGGATACCGTGTACAGTTCAACAGTGCGATCGGACCTTACAAAGGAGGTCTGCGTCTGCATCCGTCCGTTAACCTTGGTATCATTAAATTCCTGGGATTTGAGCAGATTTTCAAAAACTCCCTGACAGGCCTGCCGATCGGCGGCGGCAAGGGTGGTTCTGACTTTGATCCGAAAGGCAAATCAGATCGTGAGATCATGGCTTTCTGCCAGAGCTTTATGACAGAACTGTGCAAATATATCGGCGCAGATACTGACGTACCTGCAGGTGACATCGGAACAGGCGCAAGAGAGATTGGATATATGTTCGGACAGTACAAGAGAATCCGCGGCGTATATGAAGGCGTTCTGACCGGAAAAGGCCTGAGCTACGGCGGTTCTCTGGCGAGAACGGAAGCTACCGGATACGGTCTTCTGTATCTGACTCAGGAACTTCTGAAACTGAACGGAATTGATATTGCAGGAAAGACAGCCGTTGTTTCCGGTTCCGGAAACGTAGCGATCTACGCCATCGAGAAGGCTCAGCAGCTGGGCGTAAAGGTTCTGACCTGTTCTGATTCCAACGGATGGGTGTACGATCCGGAAGGAATCGATCTGGCAGCGCTGAAAGAAATCAAAGAAGTAAACCGTGCGCGTCTGACCGAGTATAAGAAATATCGTCCGAACTCTGAGTATCATGAAGGAAAAGGCGTATGGACCGTGAAAGCGGATCTTGCCCTGCCATGTGCAACTCAGAATGAGCTGGATCTGGAAGACGCGAAAGCGCTGGTTGCAAATGGCGTGACAGCAGTCTGCGAGGGAGCAAACATGCCGACCACTCTGGAAGCAACCAAATATCTGCAGGAGAACAAGGTGATCTTCGCTCCTGGAAAAGCTGCAAATGCAGGCGGTGTAGCGACATCTGCACTGGAAATGTCCCAGAACTCCGAGCGTCTGAGCTGGACCTTTGAGGAAGTGGATGCGAAACTGCAGAACATCATGATCAACATCACACACAATATGGACGAGGCTGCAAAACGTTACGGACATGAAGGTGACTATGTGATGGGTGCAAACATTGCGGGATTCGAAAAAGTCGTAGACGCAATGCTGGCGCAGGGTGTCTGCTGATAAAGGTTGCGCAAAAGAAAAAATAATGTTATACTGTTGCTGTTAAATTTGAACTATGAAGAAACTGTGCAGCCAGGTTTTCTGGCTGAACGGTTACATTACGAATGATAGACAGCCAGGCGGGGTTGCCATTTGGCAGCCCCGTTTTTATGTATCGGAAAGGTTGCGTCAAATCATGAAGAAAGAAAACATCGTTCTGATCGGGATGCCGGGAGCGGGAAAAAGCAGTATCGGCGTTGTTCTGGCAAAAGCCATTGGATATAAATTTGTAGATACGGACCTGCTGATTCAGGCAAGGGAGGGCTGCCTGCTTTCTGAGATCATCGAAAAAGAGGGCAGAGAACGCTTTGTAGAAATAGAAAATGAAGTAAATGCAGGATTGGATGTAAAAAGGTGTGTCATTGCGCCGGGCGGCAGTGTAATCTATGGTATAGAGGCAATGAAGCACTTTCAGGAAATCGGAACCATCGTATATCTGAAATTGTCCTACGAGGATCTGGCAAAAAGACTGGGGAATCTGAAAGGCCGTGGTGTGGTCCTGAAAGAGGGACAGACATTGAAGGATCTGTACGAGGAGAGAACCTGCTTGTATGAAACGTATGCGGATTTTACGATTAGTGAGAAAAACAGAGGCATCGAAGAGACTTTGCAGGCAATTCGGGATGAACTGAATATGTAACAGAATATTCAGAAGATACAATGGTCGATTCCGAGGGAAAGTGTGGCCAAAATCTTAAATTTTATTTACAAAGTATTAGAATTGAGTTAAGATAAAGCAAAGAGTTCCATTGGAGGAACTCTTCTCAATGGAAGACCGTTTATACAGAAGAAACATACGAGACGTGTTGCTGTCTATGCAGCAGCGGACTGTTCCGGTATGGGGAGTGGGGAATTTTATTGGAATTGAGAAGACAGTGTTGACAAAATCGATGAAGAATCCCAGAGCGGACAGTGATGAGATAAATAAGGGAATCGAGTTTCCGCGGCAAGCGGAAGTATGAAAAGAAAATCATGAGGTGGACTTAATGGAACAATATGTCATCAGAGGAGGAAATCCTCTTGTAGGCGAAGTGGAGATTGGGGGAGCCAAGAACGCGGCGCTTGCAATCCTTACAGCAGCGATCATGACAGATGAAACAGTTGTGATTGAAAACCTTCCGGATGTCAGCGATATCAATGTGCTTCTTGAAGCAATCGCTGAGATCGGAGCTACGATTGATAGAACGGACCGTCATACGGTGCGCATCAATGCGTCTACCATTGGCGATTTAAGTGTAGATTACGAGTATATCAAGAAAATCCGGGCGTCTTATTATCTGCTGGGAGCGCTTCTTGGAAAATATAAGAAAGCGGAAGTGCCTCTTCCGGGAGGGTGCAACATCGGAAGCCGTCCGATCGACCAGCATATCAAGGGATTCCGTGCGCTGGGAGCAAAAGTGGAGATCAAGCATGGCGCGATCATCGCGTCCGCATCGGAACTTCGCGGCGCGCATATCTTCCTGGATGTGGTATCTGTCGGCGCGACGATCAATATCATGATGGCAGCGGCCATGGCGAAGGGAAATACCATCATCGAGAACGTAGCGAAGGAACCGCACGTCGTGGATGTCGCCAACTTCCTGAACAGCATGGGAGCCAATATCAAGGGAGCAGGTACCGACGTCATCCGGATCAAGGGCGTGGATACCCTGCACAGCACCAGTTATTCTGTGGTGCCGGACATGATAGAAGCAGGCACCTATATGTTTGCTGCAGCGGCTACCAAAGGCGACGTACTGGTGAAAAACGTAATCCCGAAACATCTGGAAGCAACGACAGCAAAGCTGGAAGAAATCGGATGCGACGTGGAAGAGTTTGACGACGCGATCCGGGTGAGCGCAACCAGAAGACTCGGCCGAACTCACGTGAAGACCCAGCCATATCCGGGATATCCCACGGATATGCAGCCGCAGATCGCGGTAACGCTGGCGCTGGCAAACGGAACCAGCATTGTGACCGAGAGTATTTTTGAAAACCGGTTCAAATATGCAGACGAACTGACCCGCATGGGAGCGAGCATCAAGGTAGAAGGAAACACAGCGATCATCGACGGCGTGGACGGACTCACCGGAGCCCGCGTATCCGCACCGGATCTGAGAGCCGGAGCCGCACTGGTCATCGCCGGGCTGGCTGCAGAAGGAATTACCATTGTAGATGACATTATTTATATCCAGAGAGGCTATGAAGATTTCGAAGGGAAACTGAGAGGACTTGGAGCTGAAATCCAGAAAGTTTCCAGTGAACGTGAAATCCAGAAATTCAAGCTGCAGATCGGGTAAGCCGCTGCGGTTGATGGAAAAAGCAGGCACAGATTGCGTTGGTTTTACAGCACCAGATATGGCTGCAATAGAATGAAACAGAATAGGGAACTACAGAGTACAGTAAAGATATATCTGCGGAAAAAAGATATATTTTTACTGTATTTTTCATTTTATCAAAGGGCAGAGTATGTCTGAAATCTTTCGCCTGGAGTCTGCGACTTCGAAAAAGCCATTTGTGTGAATGCAGAAAATTTTTGATCTTTGATGTTAGATATCAATGTTAGACAAATATCTAATATATCGATTGACATATATTAAACCTGTGCTATAATTGTTGTTAGATAAAAATCTAGCAGGAGGTATGATATATGTCTAACAATAATTTAAGCCAGGCAGAAAAACAGAGGATTTTTCAAAACAAAAATTATGTATTGCTGGTTTTGGCAAATACCGTCAACCGATTTGGGGATTCCGTAGATTCCATCGTGTTTACATGGCTGACCTATTCTCTTACCGGGAGCGCTGCGTTCAGTGCTTTGGTCTTTGCCGCAAACCGGCTGCCAACCGTATTTCTGCAGCCGGTGGCAGGCGCACTGCTTGAACGGAGAAAAAAGAAAAATGTTATGGTGGTCTCTGACCTCCTGCGGGCACTGTTGGTAGGATATCTTTTGTTCCGGCTGCTTACCGGACTTCCCACCCCTGTGGAAATGGTGATCTTTACGCTGCTCATTTCCACGGTTGAAGCTTTCCGTCAGCCGGCGGGCAGCAGCATCCTCCCGATGATTGTTGACAAAGAACAGTATAATGAGGCTGTTTCCTATCAGTCGGGATGCAGCAGCGCGGCAGAGTTGGTGGGACTGGGCGCCGGAGCGCTGATCATCGGTACGCTTGGCAATGCCGGAGCGGTACTGGTCGATGTGCTTACTTTTGTAATCTCGGCGGCATTGTTGTCCTGCATGAAGACAAAAGAGACGAAAAAACAGGACAGAGAACCATTTTCTGTCAGAAAACTGTTTCATGAACTGGGCGATGGCGTGGAAGTGGTAAAAGAAAGTGATACCATGCGATATTTGATCCTTCTGGGAGTGATATTGAATGCTTTGACGGTGCCATATAATTGTCTGGAGGCGGCTATGGCAAAAGAGGTGCTTCACGGCGGTGAGCAGATTTTATCCGTAGTCGGCGTGTCTTTGAGTCTGGGAATGATCGCAGGCGCGTTCCTGTATCCGAAGATCATCAAGTATTTGTCGAAACAGAAAATTCTTTTGGGAAGCAGCCTGATGATAGGAGCGCTTTATCTTGGAACAGTAGCCATCGGAACATGGATCGCATCTCCGGCAGGCGTGCTGTTTGCGGAAGGAATGCTTACCTTTTTGGTCGGCATGGGCGTGGCGCTGCTGAATACGTTTGCGAACGCTTCTGTCATTCAAAAATGTGACAAACGTTACCTGACACGTTTGAGCGGTCTGATGGGAAGCGCCAGTGCCGTAGCTGTTCCGGTGGCGTCTGTACTTGTTTCCGCCGTGGTTGGATTTATTTCCATTGCTGTTTTCTTTACAATAAGTGGTATACTGGTAATAGCTGTATGTCTTTGGCTTTTCAGCAAGAAGACAATGCCGGAAGAGTTTACCGGAAAAGAGATCCGTAACTGTTCAGAGGTCTGAGCAGTCACGATGCATCAGATACTTAATATGCGAAGGAGTAGAAAGATATGAAGTTTCAGTCAAAAATCAATTATGTCCAGGAATGTGTTGCGGTTTTATCCAATGCGGCAGGCGGGGAGTACGATCTTGCCAGGGAATTACAGACGGATACGCTGCCGGAAGACTGCCGGAAGGATCTGGAGCTTCTGTCGCAGATCCAGCGTGAGGCGGTAGAAGGGCTTTCAAAAGAAAACATTGAATTCTATTTCAAACCGCTGGACAATGCAAGAACCTGCGTGGCGTCTCTGCTGGGTCGTTTCCATGCTGTTCATGCACTGGATGAACTGGAGGAAGAAGAGGCGTTTTTTGATACCCTGACACTTTCCGAGCGTCTGAATGCGAGATGTGAAGATACGAAAGCGCCCATTGATGAAAAACTGGCGGATTTTACGGACTATATGAAATCGCTGCAGATGGAAGACGGAATGCGGTGGCAGCTCCTTTCTGCCTTGTTTCATCCACAGGAACATAAGAAAAAGATGTTCGACCTGCTTCGGTATGTGCGCAGAAACCTTGCAAGTCATGAAAAAGAACTGGAGGACATTTTCCGGCGCCGCAGGGAGGAAACTGAGGCGTATGACAGGAAAAATCCTATCGAAACAGTTATGGCTGGGGAGAGTGCCTATCAACTCAGCGGGGAAATTATACCAGAGGAAATGACTATGCTGCTGTATGATCCATTCTCTATGCGGGGCCTCATAGAGCAGCAAGGACAGAGCTGGTTTATCATCGGTGCATTCTTCCCGTACCATCCGGTGTCAACGCCCCGGCAGAAAATGAAGAAGGAAGATGTGATGGCATACGGAAAGATATTGGCGGATGGAAATAAACTGGAGATTCTGAGGCTTTTGTCCCACAAAGAATATATCAACCGGGAGCTGGCGGACGCACTGAAGCTGTCCACCGCCACAATCTCTTACCATATGTCTGTGCTGACAGAACTGAAACTTGTAAATACCACCGTTTCAGCCAATAAAATCATCTATTCCCTGAACCGACAAAAAATGGAAGACACGATGACCCGCCTGGAGGACTACTTCGACCATCTGGAGCAGCAATAAATTCTCAGGCTGTTCGTTTTCACCTCCTCAAGCAATAATTAGTAAAAAAAGAGCAAAAAACAAGTTGTTTCAAACCCCGACAAGTTATATGATAAGTTTGTTAAAAAACGAACAAATGATAGGAAAGGAGTCTCTTATGAGCGAATCAACAACTTGTCTTGAGAAGCAGCCATTATCTGATGAACTGCTGCAAAAGATGGATGCTTACTGGCGCGCTGCAAACTATCTGTCTGCCGGCCAGCTGTATCTGTTAGATAATCCGCTGCTGCGTGAACCGCTGACAATGGATCATGTAAAGAAAAAAATCGTAGGTCACTGGGGAACGGTACCCGGACAGAACTTTGTCTGGACACACTGCAACCGCGTGATCAAACGTTATGACCTGGATATGATCTACATTTCCGGTCCGGGACATGGCGGAAACTTCCAGATCGCAAATACTTATCTGGAAGGATCCTACAGCGAGGTATATCCGAACATCAGCCAGGATACCGAAGGAATGAAGAAAATGTTCAAGCAGTTCTCATTCCCATGCGGAGTTCCAAGCCACTGTGCGCCGGAAACACCGGGATCCATCAATGAGGGCGGTGAGCTGGGTTATTCCATCGCGCACGCATTCGGAGCGGTATTTGACAATCCGGATCTGATTGCTGTAACAGTCGTTGGTGACGGCGAGTCTGAGACCGGCCCTCTGGCTACTTCCTGGCATTCCAATAAATTCCTGAATCCGATCACTGACGGTGCGGTTCTTCCAATCCTGGACCTGAACGGATACAAGATCAGCAACCCGACCATCTTCTCACGTATTTCTCATGAGGAAGTGGAATCCTTCTTCAAGGGATGTGGATGGAAACCGTACTTCGTAGAAGGCGATGATCCGATGACCATGCACCGCAAGATGGCTGAGACGATGGATACCGTGATCGAAGAGATCAAAGCAATCCAGAAAAACGCAAGAGAAAACAACGATCCGGAAAGACCGGTATGGCCGATGATCGTTCTGCGCACACCGAAGGGATGGACTGGCCCGAAGGTAGTAGACGGACAGCAGATCGAAGGAACCTTCCGTGCACATCAGGTCCCGATGTCCATGGAAAAACCGGTGCATCTTGAACAGTTGAAAGAGTGGCTGGAAAGCTACCGTCCGGAAGAGTTGTTTGATGAAAACGGCCGTCTGAAACCGGAGATCGCAGAGCTGACTCCAAAGGGAAATGCGCGTATGGGCGCCAATCCTCACGCAAATGGCGGTCTGCTTCTGAAAGACCTGCGTCTGCCGGATTTCCGTGATTACGGAATCGAGGTAGAGGCCGGAAAGACAAAAGCGCAGGATATGATCGAGCTGGGCGGATATGTACGTGATATTTTCCGTCTGAATGAAGAAAACAAGAACTTCCGTATCTTCGGACCGGATGAGTCCATGTCCAACCGTCTGTATCGTGCCTTCGAGGCAACGAACCGTGACTGGAACGCAGACATGATCGAGAACGACGACTGTCTGGCGAGAGACGGACGTATCATGGACGGTATGCTGAGCGAGCATATGTGTGAAGGCTGGCTGGAAGGATATCTGCTGACAGGACGTCACGGATTCTTCGCAAGCTATGAAGCGTTCATCCGTATCGTGGATTCTATGGCAGCACAGCATGCGAAATGGCTGAAAGTCTGCAACCAGCTTTCCTGGAGACAGCCGATCGCGTCCCTGAACTTTATCCTGACTTCCAATGTATGGCAGCAGGACCACAACGGATTTACCCATCAGGATCCTGGATTCCTGGATCATATTGCCAATAAGAAAGCGGACGTTGTACGCATGTACCTGCCGCCGGATACGAACTGTCTGTTATCCTGCTTTGATCACTGCATCAAGAGCAAGAATTACGTCAATGCCATCGTTGCATCCAAACATCCGAGCATCCAGTGGCTGACCATGGAGCAGGCGGTAAAACACTGTACACAGGGTATCAGCATCTGGGATTGGGCAAGCAACGACGCCGGAGAAGAGCCGGACGTTGTACTGGCAGCCTGCGGTGACACACCGACCCTCGAGGTTATGGCAGCAGTTACCATCCTGCGTGAGGAAATGCCGCAGCTGAAGATCCGTGTGATCAACGTGGTAGACCTGTTCAAACTGGAATCCGACCACAAACATCCGCACGGACTGAGCGACCGCGAATACGACGCACTGTTCACCAAGGACAAACCGATCATCTTCGCATTCCATGGATATCCGACTCTGATCCACGAGCTGACCTACGAGCGTCACAACCGCAACCTGTCCGTTCATGGCTATCAGGAGGAAGGAACCATCACAACTCCGTTCGATATGCGTGTACAGAATGAGATCGACCGCTTCAACCTGGTAAAAGATGTGATCATGCACCTGCCGCAGCTTGGCAACAAAGGCGCACATCTGATCCAGAAGATGAACGACAAACTCATCGAGCACAAACAGTACATTGCAGAATACGGCCAGGATCTGGAAGAAGTACGCAACTGGGAGTGGCATCTTCCGGAAGCATAAAAACGCAACAGTACAGCCAACTGAACTGTTACGCAAGAACCTCCAGAAACGGCAGATTCTTTAGAAAAAGATCTGATACAGGATCAGTCAAATACTCTGCAGCAAGCTACAGAGTATTTGACCCTCGCGGCAGTCACCAAATGGACATGCAAGCATGTCCGCTTGGCTCGTTGCCGCGGAAATAAAAGCTAACTGTCTTGTTACACAGGAAATCATACACGGAAAAGGAACTGCATGCCCGAAAAAGGCATACGGTTCCTTTTTCTCTTTTTGATCGTGATCGAAAATTTAGATATTCATATTCTCGTAAAGCCATCAACAAACCTAAAATCACTTATAAATCCACTCTGCCTATACGCATCCAACCACCCTTCCACCATTTGAAAAACTAAAAACTCTCCATCTCGCGTCTTCGAAACACAGAAAGCAGCCCGGGGCAGGTGGGCGGTGTGTACGGCGGGCATCTGCAGAGGTGTGAGAAAATCTTAACGTTCCGGAGCCCCGGAGGACGGGACAGACGAAGGGCAACACGCCCTGAGTCTGAGGAGCGCTGAGATGGGAAAGCATAAAGCTTTCCTGTCGAATCGCTCCGGTGCCCGTCCGCAGGGGCTTCGGAACGGTTAGATTTTCCACGCTTATGCAGCCGCCCGCCGTACACACCGCCCACCTGCCCCGGACTGCTTTCGTCCGTTGCTTGTTCTTTTTCAAAAAACCCCTTGACGTATACGCTCTTTTGCTATACAGTATGTAAGGAACATTTTTTAATTATATAGTGATACTTGCTTTTCTCTTATTCAGAGTGGCGGAGATACATAGGATCTGTGAAACCACGGCAACCCCCGATCCGGGAAGGTGCCAGCCTGAGCGAAGATTTCGAACAATAAGGGGATTTGAACAGTAGTTTGTCAGGTCCGCTTTTTTGCGGGCTTTTTTCTTATATGTTTCAAAAATCTCTGAAGAGAAGCAGTAACAAAGAAAGGACGAGAGAATGGAAAAAAGACTTTTTACTTCCGAATCTGTTACTGAAGGACATCCGGATAAAATCTGCGATCAGATTTCCGATGCGATTCTGGACGCGCTTCTTGAGCAGGACCCGATGAGCCGTGTTGCGTGCGAAACCTGCACCACAACCGGATATGTGATGGTTCTGGGAGAGATTACCTCCAAAGCACATGTAGATTTTCAGCAGATCATCCGTGATACGGTTCGTGAGATTGGTTACGACCGTGCAAAATACGGATTTGACGCAGACACCTGTGCGGTTGTCATTGCACTGGACAAACAGTCTCCGGATATTGCGATGGGCGTTGACAAGGCGCTGGAAGCAAAAGAAAGCAATATGTCTGACGAGGAGATCGATGCCATCGGAGCAGGCGACCAGGGAATGATGTTTGGATATGCAAGCAACGAGACCGAAGAATTTATGCCGTATCCGATCGCACTGGCACACAAACTGGCACGCCAGCTGACAAAAGTGCGCAAAGACGGAACACTGTCTTACCTGCGTCCGGATGGAAAGACTCAGGTAACCGTAGAATACGACGAAAATGGAAAACCGATCCGCCTGGATGCGGTGGTACTTTCCACACAGCATGATCCGGATGTGACACAGGAGCAGATTCATGAGGACATCAAAAAATATGTGTTTGATGCGATCCTTCCGGCAGAAATGGTAGACGAGAATACCAAGTTCTTCATCAACCCGACCGGCCGCTTTGTCATCGGCGGACCGCACGGCGATGCAGGACTGACCGGACGTAAGATTATCGTAGACAGCTACGGCGGATATGCCCGTCACGGCGGCGGAGCATTCTCCGGAAAAGACTGCACAAAGGTAGACCGTTCCGCAGCATACGCGGCACGCTACGTTGCAAAAAACATCGTCGCAGCAGGACTGGCAGATAAATGCGAGGTACAGCTTTCCTACGCGATCGGCGTAGCACACCCGACCTCCATCATGATCGACAGCTACGGTACCGGAAAACTTTCAGACAACGAACTGACAGAAATCGTACGCGAAAACTTCGACCTCCGTCCGGCAGGAATCATCAAAATGCTGGATCTGCGCCGTCCGATCTACAAACAGACCGCCGCATACGGACACTTCGGACGCAACGACCTGGATCTGCCATGGGAAAGGCTGGACAAGGCAGAAGAACTGAAAAAATATTTGAACAAATAAAAATAGAAGGGCTGCTGCTTCGAAGAAAAGCGGAGAACAAATGTAATTGCCGCAGTCATTGATTGAAACAAGTGAAAATTGCAAGGTGCCTTAGAGCGTGTTTGTTTACAGATACAAAAAAAGAACTGTCAAAACGGGCAGTATCAAAAAAAATTGGAACACGGGACAAGGCACCTTGTTTCTTTATATATGAATATAGATCTGATAAATCTGCGGATTATAAAACTTGTGGTACAAAAAAACGTAAAATAAAAAAATCAGACATAGGATGGCGGGAGTGACAGGAGCAGGCGCGTCCGGATATGTGCAGAAGTATGCGGATCAGATTAAATTCGGGGTAGCGAAAAGGAGCAAAAAAATGGAAGGAATTTATAGCAAAGAAAAAACAAGAGTTATGGTGTATACAAGACTTCCTCAGCAGGGGAGTTATCCAGATGGATTGGCATATAGCATTCACTTTGCATGGAGCAGGGATGGAAAGTCTTATTATCCGATGAATCATAATTACGGGATACTGTTTGCAAAAGGAGAAATCGGAAAGGACAATACGATAAAGACAAAAAGCTTGAAAAATCCTTTTGTTTTTCCTCTTGGCGGCAAAGGGTTTGGGATTCTGGCGGTGCGGACCAAAGAACACGGAGAACCGGACGAAGAAAGCAAAGGCAGAGTTCTGTACTGGACGACCAGTGATTTTATTCAGTTTGAAGAGAAGGAAATGCTGTCGTTGTATCCGAAAGAGATGATTGAATCTGTTACATGCAGCTGTCGCGAAGAAGGCGGTTATCATCTGACATGGAAAACTTCCAAGGGTGAGTTTTACTGTGCATGTACGGAATGTTTGGAAGGAAAAATCAACGGACAAAAGGGAACGCCTGACTTGGCGGAAAAAATTTCTGAAAAGGTGTATGGAATTCCCGATATTGTGTGTGGAAATTCTGTGGAAACAGATTGGATAACGGGATCCAAGATGATACAGAAGTGGAGCAGACGCCGTAATGTGAGCGTACAGGTACCGCGGCAGATTGAAGTGACATCCCCCAAAGAAATTGAGGAAATCGAGGCTGTTGCATTTTATTCCGACGGGTCGGCAGCAAGGAAAAAAGTGAACTGGAATCTGAGCGGAGTGAATTTTTCCGTTCCGGGTGTTTATCAGATACAGGGAACAGTTGCAGAAAGAAAATATCCGTTTCCACTTGCTGAAGGGTATGCGGATCCTGTGATTTTTCCGTGGAATGGAAAATATTATTTTATTTCTACCAACGACAATACGAATGATGTTGGAATCTATGTGCGGGAAGCGGAGCAGCCGGAACAATTGTTTCAGGACAGCTGCCGTCAGTATCTGCTCCTGGGTTATGACAAGGAAAAAGGATTTGTCCAGACATTCTGGGCTCCGGAGTTTCATGTGATTGGAGGAAGGCTGTATATTCTGTTTGCGGTCAGCGGAGAAATATGGGGACCGCAGAGCCATCTGATGCGGCTGAAAACAGATGGACATATCCTGAATGCAGATGATTGGGAGGAACCCAGACGGATTCAGAAAAGAGATGGTCAGTGGCTTGCCGAGAAAGGTATTACGCTTGATATGACTTATCTGAAGGATAAGGAGCGGTCGTATATGATCTGGTCATACAGGGAAAACATCGGAAAACCATCCGATACCGGCTCCATGCTGTATCTTGCGGAAATTGACGACACAGCTCCCTGGAAACTGAAAAGTGATCCTGTGCTTCTGTCAAGACCGCTTTACGGGTGGGAAAATATGGAGGGCACCATCAATAATGAAGGGCCGTATACGTTTATATCGGATGATACTGTGTATCTGGCATATTCTGGGGGAGCTGCAAATGGGTATACTTATACGGTGGGAATCTTGTCAGCACGGTCAGGAGCCGATCTTCTGAAACCAGAGTCCTGGCAAAAGACAAAGGCACCGGTACTTTCTCATTATTCGGTAGACGGAGTATACGGACCGGGACATAATTCGTTTTTTGTGGATCCGGAAGGGAATCTGATGACCGCATACCATGGAGAAACCACAATAGACGGACATATCCGGTGTTCCGGTATTCACAGAATACATTTCGGAACAGATGGGGAGCCGATTTTTGATCTGGGGGCGTCAGGAGATCTGAACCAGGAATTTAAAAATATTTTAATGGAAGTTAAGGTAAGAAAATAAAGCGGGAATTTGGTTAACTTTCCTGCGGAGAATGAAAAGCCGTTGTTCTAAAGGTGAATAAATACCTGTAGAGCAATGGCTTTTTTGAGAGCAAAATAAAAGTTACTGATCTGGGAATATGTGGAGAAGATGAAAAAATATGCTGTAAAAAAGAAGTTATAATTTATAGAAAATTTATAAATATCTCAGTTACTTAACAGGCAAAACAAATATGTGTATGCTATAATAAAAACGAATGAAATCAGCATGTCCAAAAAGAAAAAGCAACCCTTTTTTCAAAGGACGTGGTGAAAAAACAATACGGAATGGGGCGCAGTGAATATGAATCGTCGTAACAGAAGTATGAAATTGAAAACAAAAGTCATTATTTCCTTTTTCATCACTATTTTTGTGCCGATCATTCTCTGCGGAATCACGTTTTATCTCTTTTCTGAATATAAGGTCAAGGCAATCGGAGAGCAGTACGGGATTGAAAATCCAACCTATGAAATGCTTTCCAACAATGCGCTGATGCTGGATATCCTGACATCCAGGGAATACACAGAACTCTCCGGGAAAGTAGAGAATAATCCACGGGAGCTGGAAAATACCAGTTATCTGGAGAAAATAAATGCAAAACTGCTGAAAGATTCTTCTTTTCTTGCTGTGAGAAAGGATGACGAGATTTTCTTCAACGGTTCCGACCGGGTGGAGGATCATGAGCTTCTGGAGACACTTCCGGCTTATGGAAATACAGGAATTGAGGAAAACGGAGGTATTTATCTGCACAGCGACCAGAAAGAGCTGGTGAAGCAGCTGGACTTTACATTCGAGGATGGCAGTGACGGCAGTGTGTTTATTGTGACAAGGGTCGACCAGATTTTTCCGCAGATGAGAAAAATGTGGGAGGAAATGTTTTTTGCGACCGTTTTGATTCTGGTCTTTACGAGCTTTGCCCTGAGCTTCTGGATTTACCGGGGTGTGATTTCCCCGTTGGAACAGTTGAAAAAAGCGACGCAGAATATCAAGGAAGGCAACCTGGATTTCACGGTAGAGGGAAGCAGTGTCAAAGAGATCAATGACCTGTGTGATGACTTCGAGGAGATGCGCATCCGGCTGAAGGAAAACGCGGAAGAAAAGGTAGAGTTTGATAAGGAAAACAAAGAGCTGATCAGTAATATTTCTCACGATCTGAAGACACCGATCACTGCGGTGAAAGGTTATGTGGAAGGAATCATGGACGGTGTCGCAAATACGCCGGAGAAGATGGACAAATACATCCGTACCATTTATAATAAGGCAAACGAGATGGATCGTCTGATCAATGAACTGACGTTTTATTCGAAAATCGATACCAACAGGATCCCGTACACCTTTGCAAAGATTCCTATTGCGGATTACTTTGAGGACTGCGTGGAAGAGCTGAGCCTGGATCTTGAGGCGCAGGGCGTGGATCTGACGTATTTCAATTATCTTCATGATGAACCGGTGGTGATCGCGGATGCGGAGCAGCTGAAACGGGTCATCAACAACATTGTCAGCAACTCGATCAAATATATGGATAAGCCGCACAAAGTGATCAATATCCGGCTGAGAGATGTGGGAGATTTCGTTCAGGTGGAGATCGAGGACAACGGTAAGGGAATTGCGAACAAAGATCTGGTGAAGATTTTCGACCGTTTCTACCGCACAGACGCTTCCAGGAATTCCACCAGGGGCGGCAGCGGAATCGGGCTTTCCATCGTAAAGAAGATCCTGGAAGACCACGGCGGAAAGGTGTGGGCGACCAGCAAGGAAGGCGTAGGAACAACCATGTACTTTGTACTTAGAAAATATCAGGAGGTACCGATTAATGAGCAAGATACTGATCGTTGAGGATGAAGAAGCGATTGCTGATCTGGAGAAAGACTATCTGGAGCTTTCCGGATTTGAAGTGGAAATTGAAAACAGGGGAGATACAGGACTGAACAAAGCGCTGAATGAGGAGTTTGACCTTCTGATCCTGGACCTTATGCTGCCGGAGGTAGACGGATTTGAGATCTGCCGCCAGGTGCGTGAGAAGAAAAATGTGCCGATCATCATGGTCTCTGCAAAGAAGGACGATATCGACAAGATCCGGGGTCTTGGCCTTGGCGCGGACGATTACATTACCAAGCCGTTTTCTCCCAGCGAGATGGTAGCCCGGGTGAAGGCACATCTGGCACGGTATGACCGTCTGATCGGAAGCGGACAGAAAGTGAACGATGTGGTGGAGATCCGGGGCATTAAGATTGACAAGACTGCCCGCAGAGTCTGGGTCAACGGCGAGGAAAAACAGTTTACAACGAAAGAGTTCGATCTGCTGACATTTCTGGCGGAAAATCCAAACCGTGTGTTTACCAAGGAAGAACTGTTCCGGGAAATCTGGGATATGGAATCCATCGGAGATATCGCTACGGTTACGGTGCATATCAAGAAAATCCGTGAAAAGATCGAGTTCAATACGGCAAAACCTCAGTATATCGAGACAATCTGGGGCGTAGGATACCGCTTCAAAGCATAAAATAAAAGGGTATAAAAGATAAGAATGGAAAAAGAGGATGGGGAAAATTTTTTATTTGATGGGCAAAAGCGCGTCCGGAAAAGATCATATTTATGAATATCTGAAGCAGCAGGAAGCGCTGGAGCTTCATCCAATGGTTTTATATACGACACGTCCGATCCGGGAAGGAGAACAGGACGGAAGAGAGTACTTTTTTACGGATGAGGAAAAACTGGAAGAACTTCGGAAAAGTAATAAGATTATAGAAGAACGGATGTATCAGACGGTTCATGGACCGTGGTATTATTTTACCGCTGATGACGGACAGGTTGATCTGGAAAAGAACAATTATCTGGGAATCGGCACGCTGGAGTCTTATCTGAAGTTGAAGGAGTATTATGGAGAAGACGCTCTGTGTCCGCTGTATGTGGAGGTGGAAGACGGCATTCGCCTGGAGCGTGCCCTGAAGCGGGAGAGAAAACAGCAGCAGCCCAAATATGCGGAAATGTGCCGCAGATTTCTGGCAGACTGTGAGGATTTTTCCGAAGAGAAGATTGAACAGGCGGGAATCAGGAAAAGATTTTATAATAACGGAGCCATCGAAGACTGTTTTTCTGAAATTCAGAATTTTGTGGAACAAGTAAAAAAACTATGATATAATAATTTTACATTGAAGTTCGGACCACCGCATAAAATATGGTGTCCGGACTGCAGATGTTTTCTTGACAGCTGCGGTTTGCGGAGGAACTCTGTGGACGGCGGCTTGTTGATTCTGTCAGGAGGTGATAAGTATGCAGGGATTCAAAGATGTAGCGGGACATGAAGACATTATCTCCCATCTTCAGAATGCAGTGAAAATGAATAAGGTATCCCACGCTTATATTTTCGGCGGGGAACATGGTTCCGGAAAGAAGCTGCTGGCTTCTTTGTTTGCAATGACACTTCAGTGTGAGACGCAGGGAATCGAACCGTGCATGCAGTGTACATCCTGCAAGAAAGCCCTCAGTAAGAATCATCCGGATATCATAAATATCACACATGAGAAACCGAATTCCATCGGTATTGAAGAGATCAGACAGCAGCTGATCGACGATGTTGCGATCAAGCCTTATGAGAGCCGTTATAAGATATATATCATCAACGAAGCGCAGAAAATGACGCTTCAGGCGCAGAATGCTCTTCTGAAAACCATCGAGGAGCCTCCGGCGTACGCAGTCATTCTTCTGCTTGCGGACAATCCGGATTCTTTGCTTCCGACGATTTCTTCCCGGTGTGTGATCCTGAATCTGAAACCGGTCAGCGATAATCTGGTAAAAAGTTACCTGATGGAACGGATGCATATTCCGGATTATCAGGCGGAGGTAGACGCTTCTTTCGCCCAGGGAAATATCGGAAAGGCGGAGAGGATCGCCACTTCCGAAGAGTATGCGGAAGTGATGGAAAATTCGCTGCGGCTTGTAAAATATGCACAGAATATGGAACTGTATGAACTGGTAGAGGCGATTAAGGGAATGACGGCAGACAAGGATAATATCCAGGATTATCTGGATATCTTTTCCATGTGGTTCCGTGATGTGCTTTTATTTAAGGCGACCCGGGAGGTCGATACACTGGTATTCCGCCAGGAAATCAATTATATCAAGGAGCGGGCACAGAAGAGCTCCTATGAGGGACTGGAGCGTATCATCGACGCGATACAGACCGCGGGAGTACGTCTGAAAGCGAATGTAAATTTCGAGCTGACGATGGAGCTTCTGTTCCTGACGATCAAGGAGAATTAAGGAATGACAAAAATTATCGGAGTACGGTTCCGTAATGTGGGAAAAGTATATTATTTTTCGCCGAAGGATTTTGATATTTGTGTCGGCGATCATGTCATCGTGGAAACAGCCAGAGGCGTGGAGTATGGCAATGTCGTTCTCGGACCGAAGGAGGTCGAGGATGAAAAGGTGATCCAGCCGCTGAGAGAGGTGATTCGCCTGGCGACGCCGAAGGATGACGCCAAGGAAGAGGCAAACCGCAGAAAAGAAAAGGAAGCCTTTGAAATCTGCCAGAAAAAAATCCGTGCCCATGAGCTGGAGATGAAGCTGATCGATGCGGAGTATACCTTTGACAACAACAAGGTGCTCTTTTATTTTACGGCAGACGGAAGAATCGATTTTCGTGAGCTGGTCAAGGATCTGGCGGCTGTGTTTAAGACGCGTATCGAACTGCGCCAGATTGGTGTGCGTGATGAGACAAAGATCCTCGGCGGAATGGGAATCTGCGGACGGCCGCTGTGCTGCCACACCTATCTGTCAGAGTTTGCGCCGGTTTCCATCAAAATGGCAAAAGAACAGAATCTGTCTCTGAACCCCACCAAGATCTCAGGTGTGTGCGGACGACTGATGTGCTGCCTGAAAAATGAGCAGGAGACTTACGAGTATCTGAACAAAAAACTTCCCAATGTAGGAGATCATGTGACGACGCCGGAAGATCTGAAAGGCGAGGTGACAGGGGTCAATGTACTGCGCCAGATGGTTAAGGTTCTGGTGGATGTGAACGATGAGAAAGAGCTTCGGGAATATCCGGTCAGCGAACTGAAGTTCCGGCCGAAACACAAAAAGGACAAGGGAAAAGACAGAAAGAAAGATAAGACGGACAAGACAGCAGACGAACAGCTTTCTGCAGAAGAGATGAAGGAACTGGAGAAGCTGCAGGAAGAATCGTTTGAAAGAAAGTAATGTTCAGACGTGCTGTTTCTATGGCTGCCGCAAAAGCAGAGTTCACACGGAGGGATGCCGGAACTGTTCCGGTGTCGGAATCTGTCGGAAACGAACCTTTTGCGGCAGCTTTTCTGATTGGTTGAAACCGTTGCAGAAGAAAGAGAGGAAGGGACTGCGGTGGAGGAGAAAATAACAAAAGCATCAGAACTGCTCCGTCCGGGAGAGCGTTTGGACGATCTGCAGAATGGCTATTGGATGATACAGAATCCGGAACAGTTCTGTTATGGGATCGATGCGGTGCTGCTCGCCTCTTATGCGAAGGTGAAGGAACGGGAGCGGGCGTTGGATTTCTGTACGGGCTCCGGGATCGTTCCGATCCTGCTGAAGGCAAAGACGAAAGGACAGCATTTCACCGGCTTGGAAATCCAGCATGAAAGCGCGGATATGGCAAAGCGAAGTGTGAAATATAACCGGATGGAGGAATGGATCGAGATCATAGAGGGTGACGTCTGCCGCACCGAAGAGTATTTTCCGGCGGCATCTTTCGATGTGGTCACCTGCAATCCGCCTTATATGACGGGCAGCCATGGACTGACCAACGCCAGCCAGGCGAAAACCATCGCGAGACATGAGGTGCTGTGCAGTTTTGAAGATATTGCGAAGGCAGCGGCGCGGGTACTGAGACCCGGCGGCAGATTTTATCTGGTGCATCGTCCGTTCCGGCTGGCGGAGATTCTGTTTGTGCTGAAGCAGTATCAGCTGGAGCCGAAGAGAATGCAGCTGGTCTATCCGTTTGTGGACAAGGAGCCAAATCTTGTGCTTCTGGAAGCGGCGAAAGGCGGACGGCCGAGGATCACGGTGGAAAAGCCGCTGATCGTATACGAAAAGCCGGGAGTTTATACAGAAGATATCCGTATCCTTTACGGGGACGGAAGATGATGAAACCCGTATATGGAAGACGGACGATAATGAAACTGGTATATGGAATCAGGAAGATTTCGTAAATGCTAGTATAAGTCACAGGAGGGAAACATGGCAGGTAAATTATATCTGTGCGCGACACCGATCGGAAATCTGGAGGATATGACGTTCCGGGTGATCCGGACACTGAAAGAGGTGGACCTGATCGCGGCGGAGGATACCAGAAACAGCATCAAGCTGCTGAATCATTTTGAGATCCATACGCCGATGACCAGTTATCATGAATACAACAAGATCGACAAGGGAAGGTATCTGATCGGTCAGCTGCAGGAGGGAAAGAAGATTGCGCTGATCACCGACGCCGGTATGCCGGGGATCTCCGATCCCGGAGAGGAGCTGGTCCGGATGGCATATGAGGCTGGAATTGAAGTGACATCTCTGCCGGGAGCCTGTGCCTGCGTGACGGCACTGACATTGTCAGGACTCTCCACAAGGAGATTTTGCTTTGAGGCATTTCTGCCGCCGGACAAAAAAGAACGGCAGCAGGTACTGAAGGAACTCCAGACGGAAACACGGACGATCATTCTGTATGAGGCGCCTCACCGGCTGGTGCGGACGCTGGAAGAACTGCTGGAAGTGTTGGGAAACCGCAGGCTGACTGTCTGCCGGGAACTGACCAAGAAACATGAGACGGCGTTTGTCACCACGATTGCCGAAGCGCTGGAGCATTACCGGGAAAACGATCCGAAGGGAGAGTGTGTCCTTGTGCTTGAAGGCAGGAGCCGGAAAGAAATGGAAGAGGAAGCGCAGGCGGCATGGGAGCAGATTTCCATCGAAGATCACATGAAACGGTATGAGGATCAGGGAATCGACCGGAAAGAGGCGATGAAGCTGGTGGCGAAAGACCGGGGAATGAAAAAACGGGAGATCTATCAGTATCTGGTGAACCGTTCTGAGTGACAGCGCGTTAAGCATGAAAATTTAGGGGAATGAGTGAAATCTTTCGTTCATAGGATGAAACAAAGACCGTTTCTGCATGGCGGAAGGGAAGAAGTTTGGAAGTAAACTTCCAAATCTGCCTTGATGACGCAGCAAGTGCGTCAGGAAGGAGAAAACGATGAATTATCTCTGGGGTGGAATGTTGATTGTCGGAATTATTTACGGTGCGCTGACCGGGAATCTCAATGAAGTGACCAATGGGGCGATCAATGCGTCGAAGGAAGCGGTGAGCCTCGCGGTCGCGCTGCTCGGGGTGACCGCTATGTGGTCCGGGCTGATGGAGATTGCCTCGGGGGCAGGGATCATAGACTGGATGACCAGGAAGATCCGTCCGATCCTTCGATTTTTGTTTCCGCGAATAACCGACGGGCATCCGGCTCTGGAAGCGATCTCTGTGAATATGATCGCGAATTTCTTCGGACTGGGGGCAGCAGCAACCCCCGCCGGACTGCGGGCAATGGAGGAACTGGAAGGGCTGGAGGAAGAACGCCGGAAGAAAGGCTGCGGCGTGCCCAGGGGAACGGCGAATCGTGAGATGTGTACGTTTCTGATCGTCAACATTTCCTCCCTGCAGCTGATCCCGGTAAATGTGATCGCTTACCGGGGGCAGTATGGAAGCGTCAATCCAACGGCGATCGTTGGTCCTGCGATTGTGGCGACGGCGTTGAGCACGCTGGCGGGCGTGGTATTTTGCAAGGTGATGGATAAACGGCGGGAAGTATGATAAAATAGAAAACAAACATGCAGAAAAGAGGATTCAGACATGGAATGGAAAAAAATATCAGTAAAAGACCTGACACAGAATGTCTTTCAGATGATCGGTGACGAGTGGATGCTGGTCACTGCTGAAAAAGATGGAAAAGTCAACACAATGACTGCTTCCTGGGGCGCCCTTGGCATCATGTGGGGAAAAACAGTGGCGACTGCTTATCTCCGTCCGCAGAGATACACGAAAGAATTTGTCGATGCATCGGAAACGTTTACCCTTTCGTTCTTCGGCGGAGCCCAGAAGAAGGCAATGGGGCTGCTGGGATCTGTTTCCGGAAGGGACGAAGCGGACAAGATCGAAAAGTCAGGCCTTCATGTGACGAAGATTGACGGACATCCGACGTTTGAGGAGGCATCGCTTGTTCTGGTATGCAGGAAACTGTACGTGCAGGAAATGAAGCCGGAATGTTTCCTTCATCAGGAGGAAATTGAAAAATGGTATCCGGACAGTGATTTCCACTGGATGTATATGGCGGAGATTACGGATGCATATGTGACAGAAAGATAAAGGAGAAAGAAAATGACGTTTATTTATCCGGCGGTATTTTCACCGAAAAAAGACGGAAAAGGATACCATGTGGAGTTTCCGGATCTTGCCTGCTGTGAGGCGGACGGTCCGGATCTGGAGGACGCGCTGGAAAATGCTTCCGATGCCGCGTACAACTGGATCTGGTCAGAGCTGGAGGAGGAAGAAGACTGTGAGATTCCCGCAGCCAGCCCGATGGATGAGCTGGAACAGAAGCTGAAGGAAGGGGAGTTTATCCGCAATATTATGGTGCGGATCAAATTGCTTCCGGATAATGATTAATAAAATCAAGAAAGAAGAGAACTGCCGCAGGGTTGGAAAAGCCGCGGCAGTTCTTTTTTTAAGCGGATGTGCCGGAAAATGATTTCAGGATGGCTTCCGTCATCTGGCTGAGATTTTTCTCCAGTGTGTCCAGCGGGATCACCATATCTTCCTCGAACCACTTGCGGATCAGATAGATAAACCCTCCCAGGATGTACTCGAAAATATACTCGGCGTCCTTTCGGTTCAGGTGCGGGCAGCGGGAATTCAGCATGTCCAGGAGAGAATCTTTCTGCCGCAGCAGCAGTTTTTCGATGATGTGAGACGTACTGTTGCTTGCCAGGATGAACCGGATCAGCGCGCTGTTTTCCCGGATGGAAATAAGGATGGAACGGTAGTAGGAGGACATATCGGTGGATGACAGGATTTCCCGGAAGTTCTCGAGAAAATGATCTTCAATATGGGAAAACAGATCGGGAACATCCTTGAAGTAACGGTAAAAAGTCCCGCGATTCACATCGGCGAGGCGGCAGATATCCGTAACTGTAACTGCCGACAGATTTTTTTCTTCCAGCAAAGTGAACAGAGCGTTCTGGATCGCGTCGACAGAATATTGGGATCTGCGGTCCAGGGTTTTGGTTTCAGTCATAGAAATTCCCCTCTCATTTCAAGCAGTCCAGGAGCAGCCTTCGTCAAAAAGGAGGTTCCATTTGTGTTCCTGGACAATTATCAGGTGCAGTGTACAGAAAAAAACAAATGCATGGAAATTTAGCCATTGTATTTTGTACGATTTTATTATAATATACAAGTGTCAGATATTCAACAAATGTTTAAGAAATGTTAATAAATCACAGAGGCTCAGTAAAAATTCAGCTAGAAAAACAACAGGACAACGGAGGGATTTTATGGCTGGTTATGTTGAAATGAAGGATGTCACAAAGGTTTATCAGATGGGGGAAGTCTCCATCAAGGCCGTGGACGGCATCGATTTTGAGATACAGAAAGGTGAATTCGTAGTGATCGTAGGTCCCAGCGGAGCCGGAAAAACGACCGTTTTGAATATCCTTGGCGGAATGGACACCGCCACGTCCGGCAAGGTAACGGTGGACGGGCAGAATATCAGCAAACTGAAAGGGAAAAAGCTGGTGCAGTACCGAAGGGAGGATATCGGATTTGTCTTCCAGTTCTATAACCTGATGCAGAACCTGACGGCTCAGGAAAATGTGGAACTTGCGCTTCAGATCTGTAAAGATCCGCTGGACGCAGAAAAGGTGCTGAAGGAAGTAGGGTTGGGGGAAAGAATGCGAAACTTTCCGGCACAGCTTTCCGGCGGTGAGCAGCAGCGTGTCGCCATAGCCAGAGCGCTGGCAAAGAACCCAAAGCTGCTCCTTTGTGATGAGCCGACAGGAGCCCTGGATTATGTGACCGGAAAAGCGATCCTGAAGCTGCTTCAGGATACCTGCAGGGAGAAGGGCATGACGGTGATCGTCATTACCCATAACACAGCCTTGACGCCCATGGCGGACAGAGTCATACATATCAGAAATGGAAAAGTATCCGGCATGGAGCTGAACGAGCATCCGACACCGGTAGAGCAGATTGAATGGTAAAGGTGATAGAGGATGAAGGCATTTCAACGTGATTTTTTTCGTGAGATCGGGAGAAACAAAGGACGGTTTTTCTCCGTGATGTTTATTGTTATGCTGGGTGCAGCGTTTTTTTCCGGAATACGTTCCACGAAAAATGATATGCACGTGTCGGCAGACAGCTATTATGACCGTGTGAATTTTATGGATATCCGTGTCGTCAGCACTTTGGGTCTCACAGAGGACGACCTGGAAGATATGAGAAATACGGAAGGGGTGGCGGCGGTTACCGGAGGTTATACGGCGGAAGTGCTCAACGAACAGAGCGACATGGAGTTCGCCCTGAAAGTGATCGCATGGACGGAAGACGTAAATCAGGTAACGCTTACGGACGGAAGACTTCCGGAAAAGGCAAATGAATGTCTTGCCGATGACATTTATCTCCAGCAGACGGGGTGTGAGATCGGAGATCAGATTACCCTTGAATCGGGAAGTTCGGAGGATCTGTCGGACACCCTGAAGGAAGAGACGTACACCATCGTGGGAAGCGGAACCCTGCCGTACTATATGGAGATGGACCGTGGTTCCGGTACGGTGGGAGACGGCAGCCTGGACGCTTTTCTTGTGGTGCTTCCGGAGGTCTTTGAACAGCAGGACGTTTATACAGAAGCTTATGTTCAGGCAGAAGGCGCGGAAGCGGAAAACAGCTTCGATGGAGCGTACGAGACGAAGGTAGCGGAGGTTGTTGCAGGTCTGGAAGAGATTGCGGACGGAGCCTGTGACCGCCGGTATGAGACCATTTACCAGGATGGAATGGAAGAGATTGAAGACGCAAAGCAGGAAGTGGCGGATGCGGAGCAGGAGCTTGCCGATGCCAAGGCTCAGATCGATGACGGTGAACAGCAGATCACGGACGCGAAGGAAACGCTTGCCGACGGTGAGAAAGAACTTGAGGACGGCGAGTCTGAGCTGGCTTCCAGGGAGCAGCAGCTGGCGGAGGCAAGAGAACTGCTGGAGTCTAAAGAAGCGGAACTGAACAGCGGAAAATCTCAGCTTGCCGACGGTGAGCAGCAGATTGCTGACGCGGAGGCGGTGCTGAGCGCAAAGGAGAAAGAGCTGGCGGACGGCAAAGCGCAGCTGGAGGCAGAGGCACAGCAGCTGGAAGCCGGCAAAGCGGAGATTGAAGAACAGTCAGAATCTTTGGAAAGCGGCAAGGCACAGGTTGAAGAGAAGGCCCGGGAACTGGAAGAGGCGAAAGCGCAGGTAGAGGCAAAAGCCCAGGAACTGGAGAACGGCAGAGCCCAGCTGGAAGCCGGCCGTGCCGAGCTGGAAAGCGGCAAGGCGGAACTGGAGCAGAACCGTCAGACTGTGACGGCGGCGCGACAGGAGCTGGAAGCGAAGCGGGCGGATTATGAGACAGCGAAAACAGCCTTACAGCAGATTGAAGCTCAGCTGGGAGAACTGCAGCAGCAGTTAACACAGACAGAGGAACAGATCCGTCAGATGGAAGAAGCTCTGGCAGATGCCGGACTGGATACTTCTCCGGAATATGAAGCGCTCCTGGCTGTTAAGACCCAGTTGGAAACGACGATCGCAGGTCTGCAGACACGGAAAAAAACGGTGCAGGCGGGAATCACAGAGTTCGAGGCCGGTGAAAAGAGCGTACAGGACGGTGAGGCACAGCTTGCGGCGGCAGAACAGCAGATCGCCCAGTCAGAGCAGCAGCTGAACGCGACGGAAGAAGTTCTGAAAGAGGGTGAGGTACAGCTGGAAGCAGCCCGTCAGCAGATCACGGACGGCGAGGCGCAGCTGGAAGCTTCCCGCCAGCAGCTCGCGGCGGCGGAGACCCAGCTGAACGCGTACCGTCAGCAAATGGCGGACGGCGAGGCACAGCTGAACGCAGCCCGCCAGCAGATTACGGACGGCGAGACGCAGCTCAGCCAGGGAAGGCAGGAGCTGGAGCAGCAGAAAAGTGTCCTGGAGCAGTCCAAAGCGCAGATGGAAAGCGGAGAACAGCAGATTGCCCAGACGAGACAGCAGCTGACCGAAGGTGAAGCCCAGATCGCGGAGGCGAGGCAGACACTGGCAGATGCAAGAGCGGAGCTGGAAGACGGGAAGGCGGAACTGGCGGAGAAAGAGCAGGAGCTTGCCGATGCCAAACAGGAGTATGAAGACGGTTACGCGGAAGCGCAGCCGGAGCTGGCGGACGCAAGGCAGCAGATTGCAGATGGTGAGCAGGAATTGAAAGATCTGGAAAAACAGGAATGGTATGTGATGGACCGGGAGGATGTGACATCCGCCAAAGGATTTGCTGATGATGCAGAGCGGATCGATAACATCGGACAGGTCTTTCCATGGATTTTCTTTCTGGTGGCAGCGCTGATCAGTCTGACAACCATGACGCGAATGGTGGAAGAACAGCGCCAGCAGATCGGAACTTTGAAGGCGCTGGGTTACCGGGACGGCGCGATCGCTATGAAGTATCTGTGCTATGCGATGCTGGCGACGGTGACGGGAGCAGTGATCGGTGTGGTGATCGGTGAGAAGCTGTTCCCATGGGTGATCATGAACGCATACGGTATGCTGTATCTCGGGCTGCCGGAGTATCTGACGCCTCTCAATTGGGAGCAGGGACTTCTGGCAATCCTGACAAGCATTGCTTGTACCGGGCTTGCGACACTCTTCTCCTGCTGGCGGGAGATGAGGGCGAAACCATCCGAACTGATGCGTCCGGAACCGCCGAAGAATGGACGCAGGGTTTTGCTGGAAAGGGTAACGATTCTGTGGAAGCACCTGAGCTTTACACAGAAATCGACGGTCCGGAATCTGTTCCGGTATAAAAAACGTTTCTTTATGACCGTTATCGGAATCGGAGGCTGTATGGGTCTGATGCTGGTAGGTTTCGGACTGCAGGATTCTATCACTGCGATCGCAAAAAATCAGTTTGTGGAACTGTTTACTTATCAGGCGGCAGTTGTGGTCAATTCGGAATCCAAGGAACAAAAGGATGCGATCCGTGAGCAGGCTGAGATGTTTGACGGAATGGGCAGCACTCTGGAAATGTTTGCGCAGAATGTGGAACTGACTGCCGGGGATGAGAGTATGAGCGCCATTATGGAAGTTCCCCAGGATCCTTCCGTGGTGGATCAGTTCTTCACGTTCCGGGACAGAAGATCAAAGGAATCTTATGAATTTCCGGAAGACGGCATTGCAATCAGTGAAAAGACGGCAAAGATGCTGGGAGTTTCCGTGGGAGATACGATCAAAGTCGGCGAGGAAAACAAAGAAGGACGGGAAGTAACGATTTCAATTATCATAGAAAACTATGTGGAGCATTATATCTTTATGGCTCCGTCCCTGTACGAGAGCGTATGGCAGGAAACTCCGGATTATAATCAGATTTTAATGAAATACGAGGATACCTCCGACCGTTACGAGGAAAATCTGGGACAGATGATGATCGAACAGGATGGTGTTGTGGGCGTAACATTTGTTTCTGACCTGGAAGCGGAAATTGACGATATGCTGCAGGCGCTGAACATTGTAATTGTCGTGCTGATCGTTTCGGCGGGACTGCTGGCGTTTGTGGTACTTTATAACCTGAACAATATCAATATCACTGAGCGGAAGAGAGAACTGGCGACGCTGAAGGTTCTTGGCTTCTACGATATGGAAGTTGCGGAATATGTATACCGGGAAAATGTGATTCTGACAATCCTCGGTATTCTCGCCGGCGCCGGAATTGGACTTGCGCTGCATCAGTATATTATCCACACTGTAGAGGTGGATATGATGATGTTCGGTCGGACCGTTTTTCCCAGAAGCTATCTGTTCAGCGGTCTGCTGACTTTGGTGTTTTCATTGTTTGTAAATTACATGATGTATTATCGGCTGAAAAAGATCGATATGATCGAGTCACTGAAGAGTGTGGAATAATGGAACAATTCAGCTGGCGGAACGGTTGCGGAATAAGATGACCGTTCCGCCGGCTGTTTGCGTTTTCTGACGGAATCGTTACGAATAGAAAGATATTTTCTGCATAGAATGGTAAAAAAAGACAGGCGGTCCGAAGTGCAGATTCTTTATGTTGTGTCAGATTTGGTGATACCGCTTCTGATCTTTTCCATCGTGGGAATGGGCCTGCTGATGAAGCGGGATATTTACGGGGATTTTATCAAAGGAGCAAAAGATGGGATGAGGAGCATCGTTTCGATTCTGCCGACTCTGGTCGGGCTGATGGTCGGCGTGGGTGTGCTGCGTTCCTCAGGATTTCTGGATAAGCTCGGAGAGATTCTCGGGACATGGATGCAGCCGCTGGGATTTCCGCCGGAACTGGTGCCGCTTGGTGTTGTCCGCCTGTTTTCCAACAGCGCCGCAACCGGGCTGCTGCTGGATCTGTATAAGGAGTATGGAACCGATTCGGCGATCGGTTTTGCCGCGTCACTGATGGCAAGCAGTACGGAAACGGTTTTTTACACGATGTCTGTCTATTTTCTTGCCGCGAAAGTTACGAAGACCAGGTATACGCTGGCGGGGGCGCTGACAGCAACGATCGCGGGGATTATTGCCAGCGTGTTATTGGCGCATATTTGAAAAAACAGCTGCCGTTTGACTTGTCTGTTTTCCTGACAGTACCTATCAAATGGCAGCTGTTTTTAGGTTTTGGCCTTTATGTTTCTATAGGATGCATGATTGAAAGCTGCTGCAATCCGTCACAATGTCCTCAGCGGGAACGATGGAAACGGCGGCTTTTGCTTTCTCTGATCAGTGTCAGAATCAGTTTTGCCAGAAGAAGGATCAGGACGATCAGGATCAGTACGGCAAGTACCAGATTGACTTTTCGGACAATTTCTGACATATGGATGCGGCTGGTCTGTTCCGTGGTTTCCGCAGCTGGTGAAACAACGCTGCCGGCAGGTTCGGAGCTTCCTTCGGTCATGCCGTTTCCGGCGGGATAGGATTCCGCCGCGTTATTTTCGGTGTTTGGAACTGCCGTTCCGGTATTGGGAACAGTTGCCGTCTGGTTTTCGGTAATCGGAGTCGTCGTCAGAGGCTCCGGGGTCTGGATACTGTTCTCCTGCAGCGGCTGTGTCGGCAGAACGGAATTTTCCGCAGCGGGGAACGTTTCCGTTACGGTGCTTTCCGGTACGGCGGGCGTTTCCGGTTCCGCAGAAGTTTCCGGCTGAGCGGGTGTCTCTGGTTGAGCAGGTGTTTCTGGTTCTACAGGAGTTTCCGGCTCAACGGGTGTCTCAGGCTCTGCAGGAGTTTCTGGTTCTGCGGGTGTCTCCGGTTCTGCAGGAGTTTCCGGTTCGACGGGTGTCTCCGGTTCTGCAGGAGTTTCCGGTTCTGCTGGTGTCTCAGGCTCCACAGGAGTTTCCGGTTCCGCTGGAGTTTCCGGGGTCGCCATTTCCTGGCAGGTTACCGAGGAACTCACGGAAGAACTGGAGGAATGGATCGTAACGGTTTCTCCGTCGCTGTAGGTCTTGCCGTCAATGGTAAATGAGGTATCTGCAAGATCCAGTTCGTATCCCGGCTCTGTGATCATGGAAATACTCAGGGTGCCGGTCAGTTCCTCCACGGGGACTTCCAGATCATAAAGGGTGTATTCGGAACTTCCGGGAGAAGCCAGAAGAGAAATGATCATTGGCTCTCCGGTTGTGGAATCCACACAGTTGAGTGTGACGTCCTGATGTGCCAGATGGTCGGTGTTTAACTGCAGGGTAAGGGACTGCGCCTGATGGTGTACGATATTCAGCGAGATACTTCCGCCGTCCGTGTTCTCCCCGGAGGGAGTTTCTTCCGCATAAACTGCGCGCGGTCCGGCGGTCATTGCGGATACCGCAAACAAAAATAAAATGGAAAAGAAAAATCTGCTGCCGCGTTTCATAAAACTTCCCTCCTTTAAAATATAAAATATTCTGAAAAATAAAATATATAATAAATATTATTTGCATATTATATTATAACATCTGAATTTACTAAAATCTATAGAAAAGGGGAATCTTAAAAGAAAGTTCAAAGTATTGTTATATTTTTGGAGTGTGTCTGGAAATTCTTCTCCACAAGAGATGTGGTATTTTTCGATGGGTTATAAAATATAACACGGGTGTCTTCCGGTTGTTTTCTGCAGGATGTATTCGGAATCTGCAGAAAATGACCGAGGGCACCCGTTTCTGTGTCTGTACTGTTTTTCATTTATAAGAATAGAAAAATTTTTTCAGATTCATCAGAGATTTCACAAGAACCTGAATCTGGTCTTCGTCCAGTTCATCCAGAACAGCCTCCACCATTTTTTTGTGGAAATCTTCATGGTGGAAATAAGCGCTGCGTCCTTTTTCTGTCAGGGAGATCAGGACAACCCTGCGGTCCTCCTGGCTTCTGGCGCGGGAGACGTATCCTTTTTTGACAAGGTTGTTGATGGCAATCGTGAGCGTGCCTACCGTGACAGACATGGATTTTGCCACAGCCGTCATGTTTCTGGGCTCATCAATCCCGATCGCGGCGATGATGTGCATATCATTATTGGTTATATCCTGAAATTCTTTTGTAATGATTGCTTTTTCTTCGATATCCATAATTTCGTTGAAAAGATTTACCAGAAGATCAGAAATGGTATTGTAGCTGTCCACGTCAGACACCTCTCTTTCTGATGTGAAATCGTTTATGGTTTTAGTATACACGATTCCCGGGAATTCTACAATCCTGAAAACAGATATTTCCGGACGACGGGGAACGGCGCAGGTCCGATTTCCAGAAGCTGTTTATGAAAATCTTTCAGGGAAAAATCTTCCTGCTGTATCTGCTGCATCTCCTGTTTCAGATCCTCGAAATTCAGATAGCCCAGATAGTATTTCAGGTAATTGGCTGGTGTTTCCACGATATACTGGAAAATTTCATCTGCCAGCGCTGTATCGGTGACGCCGAAGGCGGAGAGAAAATGCTCCGTCTGAGCCTGGTTCCAGCCGTGGTAATGGATGCCGATGTCCATCAGGGAATACAGACACAGGTTGATGGAACGGTTCAGCCACATCAGCCGGGCGGCGTCTGCCTGTTCGGGATTATTGCGGACCGCATAGCTGTACGCATAAGATTCCACATAGGTTGCCCAGCCTTCTATGTAACCTCCGGTCGTGTAGAGATGGCGGATATAGGGCGCGTCGGTGAGGGAAAAGCAGACCGTCTGGTAGAGATGGCCTGGAAAGCCTTCATGTGCCAGGGTGGTATACAGTTCCAGAGAAGACATGTCGGCGCTGTTGTTGATGTAAATGGAGTTGGGAGCGTTGGTATCCGCAGGAGGCGTCAGATAAAACGCGGGGCTGAGAAATTCTTCCATAGCTTCATCCACGGTTTTAATTTCCCAGGTCACATCGTCCAGCGCTGGAAAATCCTCTGTGATCGCGGTTTCCAGATCTTCCAGCATAGTTTCCGGTGAGGAAAAATTCAGTTCCGGTGAAGACAGGGACAGAAGAAGCGCCGGATCCCTGGCGGCAATCTCACTGACCTCTTTGGAATCCTGGTTCAGCTGCCGGTAGAGGCGCTGTTCGATCTCCTCCGGGGAAGCGTCGGTTCCCACCTGGCTGCGGAGCAGGTAACGGTAGTAATCGGTTCCGTTTTCAAATCCTGCAAGGCCCGCCGGATTGGTTCCGGTGCCTCTGAGAGCGGCAAGACCGTCGGACAGCTGCTGGTAGGCAGGGAGGACACAGGTCTGCATCAGATTTTTGTGGGCTTCCAGACACGCGGTCCGCTCTTCCTGGCTCAGATCCTCAAAATCCGCCAGTTTTTCTTCAAAGACAGTCTGGAGATAGTGCGGTTCGGAGTCGTTGATAAAAGAGGCACACTGCTCGATGATTCCGTCCACACAGGCGTTATTCATGAAGACACCCTGTCTGGCTTTTTCCTGTTCAAATGCCAGGATTTCCTGGAAATACCGGGGCAGATCGTTGAGAAGCTTCAGATAGTCGGTGATATCCTGGGGAGTGCGGAAGGTATATTCCGCCAGAAGGATGGGGAGCTGCGCCTGTGTGCCAAGAGAGGGACCGAGGACTTCCTGGAGCATACAGCAGGAGTCCAGCAGCTTCTGATCCTCCAGGTTCCGGCGGAGGATATCCAGGGTGATGCGGTTCTGGGTATTCAGGGCATTCTCATTGAATTCATTGAGGGCAGCTTCTTCCTCCTGTCTTGCGGTCTGCTGTTTCTGTGGATCAGGCACCGCGACCGTGCCGAAAGAAACCTCGTAGTCATCGATGCCCGCCAGGGAAGGATCCGACAGCGTGTAATGGAGATTGATGGCGGAAGAACAGGCTTCCCGGCGGAAACGTTCGTTGATATACTTTTCGAATCTGAGATTTTCAAAGATATTTCCGGCAGGGGTCAGCCAGAGGAGAAGGAACGTGAAAAAAGGTATGAAAAGGAGCAGGAGCAGAAAGAGGAGACGTTTTTTTGATGGTTTATTGGGCATAATCCCGTGATAACCTTTTTCTTTTTCTTCTATTTTATGAAACCACAACAGGGACTATGAGGTGCGGGACGAAAAAATCCCTGAGCGATTCGTCAGGAATTGTTGATCAATTCCCGACTCAGCGCTCCTCAGGCTTAGAGCGTGTTTGAAAATTCATTCCTGCAATCTGCACGCCCCACTTTGCGGGAAATTCGCCCCAAAATCAGTCAGCGTAGCCCGCTACGCCTCCTGATTTCGGAACAAATTTCCCACAAACTGTGACGCACATCTCGCAGAAAGCAATTTTCAAACATGCTCTAGTGCGTGAAGCCCTTCGCCTGACCCGTCCTCCGGGGCTTCGGAGCGCTAAGATTTTCTCACCTCTTTGCAGATGCCCGCCGCACACGGATGCCACACGCTCAGGGATTTTTTCTTCTTGTGGTATGGAGGGAAAAGCCTGTAAAAAAGATGTTGTGTATGGTATAATTCTTTAGGAAAGTATCAGATTCAGAGCGAGAAAAAGAGCAGCCCT
>DSTMC04003__coassemble_759_pt1 | contig 44372 bp, 40 predicted proteins | sample DSTMC04003__metabat2_high_PE_023 | metagenome-assembled genome bin DSTMC04003 | reverse complement strand
GCCTACTTCAAAAAACATGAAAAATTCTTTTTCGCAGAAGATTATGTTCTGCGAAGCATCGATTCAATAAAAAAAGCGCAGTATCGGCATTTTCACACCGCATACTGCGTTTTTCTATTCTGCTCCAGCGGTGTTTTCCCGCTTTTGCTTTCGCCTATTCAGTTTCCTTTTCCAGATACTCCCGGAGCATTTCCATCTCCTGGCTTCTCAGGCAGTTTTTCCAGCTGCTGTCCTTCATTTTCTTCAAGCATTCCTTCAAGGGCATCCACTGAACCGTTTCCACTTCCTCCTTCTGGAGCTTCATCTGTTCCGGTTCCACATCCATGGGAATCACATACACTTTCGCGATCTCATCATCCAGAATCTTTCTGCCATAGAAGAAGTCTTCCGAGCGGTCATGGTTCCACCCGACAAATTCCAGGCTGTCCTTCCCGACAGAAATACCAAGCTCTTCTTCCAGTTCTCTCACCGCCGCTTCCTCGAACGTATCACCCGCCTGTAAATGGCCGGCGCTGGAAATGTCCCAGCATCCGGGGTGGGATTCCTTTTCCGCGCTCCGTTTCTGCAGCAGCACTTCCGTCTCTCTGTTCGCCGACCTGCGCGTCAGCCAGGTGTGTACGGTTCCGTGCATTCTCCCATCCCGGTGCGCCACGCCGCGCTCCATCACGATTCCCGTCCGGCTGCCGTCGGCACGCCGCTCATCGAAAAGCTCCATAGGTTTTCCATTCCACACCGCTTCCGCCAGCTGATCGCCCTGATAGGACAGCTTCAGAGAAAAGAACGGACATTCTTCATTCAGCAGATGAAAAAAGATCTTATCTCCTTCCCAGAGATCCAGCAGCAGAACCTGATCCTTCGGCACCCATTCCAGGGTACCCTCGTCGCACTCTGCCGGTGTCCCGGTAAATTCCTCCGAGGTATACAGGCACATATACTCGCAGAGCCCGCTGTCTGTGCAGAATGTCACAATTCCGCGGAATCTCCATCCGGTCAGCGTATAACCTGTTTCTTCCTTCACTTCCCGTACCAGGCATTCTTCCGGGGACTCTCCCTGTTCAAAATGCCCTCCGACACCGATCCATTTGTCTTTGTTCACGTCCTGTTCTCTGGCTGTCCGGTGAAGCATCAGATACTTTCCGTCCCGCTCCAAATAGCAAAGCGTTGTCATACAGCTTCGTTCCGCCACACTCATCTCTTTCACCTGCATTTCCTTTTTTCAATGTAACAGTTCTTTTGTTTTTATCTACTAATTTTTCTCTCCGATCCAGTTGTCACGGTTGATCGCTTCCGTCTGGTTCTTTTTCTCACAGATGATCGTCTGCAGCTCCTGTCTGGAGTAATTGACAATCCCCTTGCCGAGGTATTCGTGGCTTCCTCTCCGGAACACACTCACCACATCGCCTTTCTGGAAATCTCCCTCCATCGCTGCGATTCCTCTTGGCAGAAGGCTCTTTTCGTATTTCTGCAGCGCGTCTGCAGCGCCTTCGTCCACATAGAGGTTGCCCATGCTCTGGGCGTAGAATGCCATCCACTGCAGACGGGTCTTCATATTGTGTACCGGGGCTTTGAAATACGTTCCCTGGGCGGTTCCCGCCACGGCCCCTAGGATCGAGTGCTCCTCCCGCGAAGAGCAGATAAAAACCGGAACGCCGGCTTTCGTGGCAAGTCTTGCCGCCGTCAGCTTTGTCCGCATTCCTCCCGTTCCGTTGCTGCTTCCCGCTCCTCCTGCCGCTTTGAGCAGATCGTCCGTGACTTTCTCCACCACGTCGATATGGCGCGCGTTTTCATCCTTCGCCGGATTCGCCGTATAAAGTCCGTCGATATCCGTCAGCAGGATCAGCAGATCCGCATGCATCATCGCCGCCACCTGGGCGGACAGCGTATCGTTGTCCCCAAGCTTCAGCTCCTCGATGGCGATCGTATCGTTTTCATTGATGATCGGAACAGCCCCTCGGTTCAGCAGGACAGAAATGGAACTGAAGATATTTTTATATCTTCTCCGGTCTTCAAAATCACTCCGGTTCAGGAGGATCTGGGCGCATGGAATCTGCGCCCGCTGAAATTCCCTGGTATATTCTTCCATCAGGAGCCCCTGCCCCACCGCAGCTGCCGCCTGTTTATCGGCAATCCGTGTGGGCCGTTTGTGAAATCCAAGTCTTCCAAAACCGGCGGCTACCGCGCCGGAAGAAACCAGGATCACCCGATGCCCCATATGGCACAATTCCGCCAGCTGTGTCGTGATCCCGGTGACCTGCTCCTGACTGAGGCTTCCGTCTTCCTTTGTCAGTGAACTGGTTCCAACTTTTACTACAATTGTCTGTTTCTCCATGGTGCTGTCCTTTCCCTGTCTCCTCTTCCAATATCTGTCCGTTTTTGTCCGGCTTTCGATTCCCGTCTCTTTCCGGTTTTTTCCTGTCGGCACATCAGATCCGCAGCCGTTCCCTCGCTCAATGGTTACTGTACTTTTTGGATTTCATCCTTCCGGTTGGTTTCCCGGATGATATAATGAGGGCGTTTCTTTACTTCCATATATGTTTTGGACAGATACTGTCCCATGATTCCCATACAGAACAGCTGAATGCCTCCGATAAACATGATAATGCATACCAGAGACGGCCATCCGTCCACCGGGTCGCCGAACATCAGCTTCCGCACACAGATAAAGATGATCATGAAAAACGCGATCAGGGTAAAAAGAATACCTGACCAGGATGCAATGGTCAATGGTGTCTGCGAAAAGTTTACGATGCCGTCGATGCTGTATTTCAGGAGTTTCCAGAAGTTCCATTTGGTCTCTCCGGCAACCCGCTCCGTATTTTCATAAGGAAGCCATTTTGTCTTGAAACCGATCCATCCGAAAATCCCTTTGGAAAAGCGGTTATATTCGCTCATCTCCACAATCGCGTCCACCATATCCCTGCGCATCAGGCGGAAATCCCGCGCGCCGTCCACGATATCCGCATCGGAAATCTTATTGATGATCTTATAAAACATTCTGGCAAAAAAAGAACGGATCGGAGGCTCTCCTGTCCGCGAAACCCGTCTCGTAGCCACGCTGTCATATTCTCCGCTTTCCAGCGCCTCCACCATCTCCGGGAGAAGCGCCGGCGGGTCCTGCATATCCGCATCCATCACCGCCACATAATCGCCTGTGGCGTTGCAGAAACCGGCATACATCGCCGCTTCCTTTCCGAAATTTCTTGAAAACGAATAATAAAATACTCTTTCATCCTCCGCTGAGATTTCCTGAAGCACTTCCAGGGTACGGTCTTTGGAACCATCGTCTACAAACAGGAACTCAAACTCGAATTCCGGCATGCCGGCGCTTACCCTCGCAACCTCTTTATAAAAAATCGGCAGTGCCTCCTCCTCATTATAGCAGGGGACGATCAACGATATCTTCCGCATAATGTGAAAAGTCCTTTCTTCGGCATCATTTTCAAAGCGTGCCTGCATAGTTATTCCCGCGGGCAGCGAACCAAGCAGACATGCTTGCATGTCCATTTGGCGGCTGCCGCATAGATTTGGTAACAGTATAGCACAGAATATCAGCGGAAACAATCAGCAATTCCCGCCCCATTTCTGTCCGCATCTTGCATTTTTATGGTAATACCGATATAATTTAATCATTAAACTTAAGGAGGATATTCATTATGGCAACGATCAATTATAAAGACATTTATTCTGTATTATCCGAACAGGACCAGCTGCATCTGCTGAAATATTACGGAGAACTGACTCCGGAGCGCCAGCAGGCGCTGCTGGAACAGATCAGCACCATTGACTGGGATCTGATCCGCACAGCCACACAAACCTCTTCCGAAGGCAAAGAGGACAAAAAACAGATCGAACCGCTGGGCGCCATGGAGCTCTCGGAAATCGAAGCGCGTCACGATGAGTTCGAAGCGCTCGGTCTGGAAGCTCTCCGTGCCCAGAAAGTGGGCGCCGTCCTTCTTGCCGGCGGTCAGGGAACACGCCTTGGCTTTGACAAGCCGAAGGGAATGTTTAACATCGGCGTCACAAAACCTCTGTATATTTTTCAGTGCCTGATCAACAACCTGATGGATGTGGTGAAACAGGCGGGTGCATGGGTACCGCTCTATATCATGACCAGCCAGAAAAACCACGACGAGACCACAGCCTTTTTCCGGGAGCATCAGTATTTCGGCTATGATCCGGCGTATATCCATTTCTTCAAACAGGATATGGCTCCCTCTGTGGACTATAACGGCAAAGTGATGCTGGAGGCAAAAGACCGGATCAGTCTCTCCCCCAACGGCAACGGCGGATGGTTTTCTTCTCTCTGCCGCGCAGGTTATCTGAAGGAAATGCAGGAAAAAGGGATTGAATGGCTGTCCGTCTTCTCTGTGGACAACGTACTGCAGCGGATCAACGATCCGGTCTATGTGGGCGCTGTCATTGCTTCCGGATGCGACTGCGGAGGCAAGGTCGTAAGAAAAGTTTCCCCGGAAGAGCGGGTCGGGGTACTCTGCAAGGAAGATGGAAAACCTGCTATCGTGGAGTATTATGAAATGACGGACGATATGAGAAACCTGCGGGACGAAAACGGAAATCTGCTCTACAATTTCGGCGTTACCCTGAATTACCTGTTCCGCCTGAAACGCCTGGAAGATATCCGCAGCCAGAAACTGCCGATCCATATTGTCGAGAAAAAAATCCCTTGCCTGGACGAAAACGGCAAGGAAGTGAAACCGGAAGCGCCCAACGGCTACAAATTCGAGGACCTGGTGCTCGATATGATCCATATGATGGACAGCTGTCTGCCCTACGAAGTCATCAGAGAAAAAGAATTCGCGCCGGTAAAGAACAAAGAGGGCGCAGACTCCGTCGATACGGCGCGTGAGCTTCTGAAGAAAAACGGCGTTCAGATCTAATTCCATGCCAGGAGGAACCTTCCATTGACATCGCTATTGCTTCTTATTATTTATCTTGCATTTATCAGTCTCGGTCTTCCGGATGCCCTGCTTGGCTCCGCGTGGCCGGTCATGCACCAGGAGCTGGGCGCTTCCGTCTCCTGGGCAGGTATTGTTTCCATGATCATCTCTGGCGGTACGATTGTGTCCAGCCTTGCCAGCGACCGGCTGACCCGGAAGCTGGGCGCCGGAAGAGTCACTGCGTTCAGCGTTCTGATGACCGCCGCCGCACTATTTGGTTTTTCCGTGAGCCGCTCCTTCTGGATGCTGTGCCTCTGGGCGATTCCTTACGGCCTGGGTGCAGGCAGCGTGGATGCCGCGCTGAACAATTTTGTCGCACTTCATTATCCGGCGCGCCATATGAGCTGGCTTCACTGTATGTGGGGCGTCGGCGCAAGCATCGGACCTGTGATCATGGGCTGGGCAATCACCGGAGGCCTTCGCTGGAACGGCGGATATCAATCCATCGCAGGCATACAGATGGTGCTGACCCTGATCCTTTTCCTCTCCCTCCCGCTGTGGAAGAAGATGCCTTCCCCATTTGCGCATACCTCTGTCCAAACGGATCCTTCCAATCCCGCAGATAGGCAAATAAGGATGCCGGAAGATGGAACATCGGACAACGTGACTTCGGAAGACCCCGGCGAGCCTGTTTCCCAGGAACCTCCGACACTTTCCCAGATTCTTCGGAAAAGAGGCGTCCGGGAAGTACTGATCAGCTTTTTCTGCTACTGCGCCATCGAAACAACCGCCGGTATGTGGGCGTCCAGCTACTGCACGCTGAACCGTGGGATTTCCGCAGAACAGGCGGCACAGTGGGCGAGTCTGTTCTACATCGGCATCACAGCTGGACGGTTTGTCTGCGGTTTCATCACGATGAAGCTCAGCGACCGCAATATGATCCGACTGGGGCAGATCCTTGCGGCACTTGGACTGCTCCTTGCCATGCTTCCGCTTGGAGATCATGTTCTGCTGGCTGCGCTCATCCTGATCGGATGCGGCTGTGCTCCGGTCTACCCGTCTCTGATCCATGAGACCCCCTCCAATTTCGGCGCAGCCCTGAGCCAGTCCATCATCGGCGTACAGATGGCATTCGCCTACATCGGCAGCTGTCTCGTCCCCCCGCTCTTCGGTCTGCTGGCACAGTACGTGGACATCGCTCTTTATCCGTTCTTCCTGGCTGTTCTTCTGATCCTGATGATCGTCATGACAGAAGCGCTGCACCGGAAAGTAAAAAGAGTCTGAAGCATAACCTTTTCGTTTGCCAGGGCATATTTCATTCCTGTAATTTTCAAACACACCCTGGCTGTCCTCATCAAAAAAATCCATCCGCGCATTTCATCTGTACGGATGGATTTTTCTATTATATATTCTGTATGCTGTTTCGTTGATCAGCGTAATCAGCCCACAACAACCTGATTCTGATCTGCCGCCAGAATCATTTCTTTCTTCTCGTTTCCTTCGTAGATCTCCACCTTCAGATCCGTATGGCAGCCCTCCACCGTGATCTGCAGCTGTCCGTCTTTCTTCACCGCGAAAACCGTATTCACGGTATTGCCAAGAAGATCCGGAATCTTCGCTGTCATCTCCGCGCCTTCCTTCGGCTGATAAATCCGAAGCGCTGCGTCTGCGCTGTAGTCGTAATCCGGACGGTTCTCTTCCCCGCCCATAACAAGGATGGAATTTTCCTTCACATACAGCGGCATGGAGAAGTAATCATAGGTTCCCTGATACCATCTGCCGCCTTCTTTTGTCTCGCCGGTGAGCAGATCGGTCCAGGTTCCTTCCGGAAGATAATATTCCGCCGCATGATCCTCGCGGAACACCGGAGCCACCAGAAGAGATTCGCCCAACAGATACTGCTGATCCAGATATCTTGCAGCCGGATCGTTCGGATACTCGAAGACCATCGGACGCATGACCGGAATACCTTCCTCATGGGCTTCCACAGATTTCTGGTAGATGTACGGCATCAGACGGCATTTCAGGTTCGTAAAGAATCTGACAACCTCGCTTGCCTCCTCGTCGAATACCCACGGCACACGGTAGCTCTGGGAACCATGCAGACGGCTGTGGGTGGACATCAGTCCGAACGCCGCCCATCTCTTGTACAGATCCGGTGTCGCCGTATTCTCAAATCCGGAGATATCATGGCTCCAGAAGGAAAAGCCGCTCATCGCAAAGGAAAGGCCGCCGCGCAGCGTCTCTGCCATGGACGGATAGTTTGCCGAGCAGTCGCCGCCCCAGTGAACCGGGAATTTCTGTCCGCCTACGGTTGCGCTTCTCGCGAACAGTACCGCTTCGTTCTTGCCGCGGTTTTTCTCCAGAAGCTCAAACACTGCCTTGTTATAAAGGTATGTATAGTAATTGTGCATTGCCTGCGGATCGCTGCCGTCATGGTAGACAACATCCACCGGAATACGCTCGCCGAAATCTGTCTTGAAGCAGTCCACACCACAGTCCAGGATTGTCTGCAGCTTGTCGGTATACCATTTCACCGCATCCGGATTGGTGAAGTCCACCAGACCCATACCTGCCTGCCAGTTGTCGGTCTGCCATACGCCCTTTCCGTCCGCACGTTTCAGAAGATAACCGTTTTTCACACCCTCGCGGAAGAACTCTGTTCCCTGGGCAATGTACGGATTGATCCAGACACAGATATGCAGTCCCTTGTCATGGTATTTCTTCAGGGTTGCACGGATATCCGGGAAACACTGCTTATCCCACTCAAAATCACACCAGTGGAATTCATGCATCCAGAAGCAGTCAAAGTGGAACACGCTCAGCGGGATATCTCTCTGCTCCATGCCCTCGATAAAGGAAGTCGTCGTCTCCTCGTCGTAGTTCGTCGTAAAGGAGGTGGACAGCCACAGGCCGAAAGACCACGCCGGAGGAAGTGCCGGACGGCCGGTCAGCTTCGTATATTCTCTCATGATATCCTTCGGATCCGGACCGTGGAACAGGTAATATTTGATCCTTTCGCCCGGAACGGAAAATCCCACATACTCTACTTTCTCGCTGGCAACCTCAAAGGAAACTTTGTCCGTGCTGTCCACGAGAATACCATATCCATTGTTTGTCATATAGAACGGTACGCATTTATAGGCAACCTGAGACGCCGTGCCTCCGTCCTCATTCCAGGTATCCACAACCTGTCCGTTTTTGACAAACGCTGTGAAACGTTCGCCAAGGCCATAAACGCACTCACCCACCTGCAGGGACAGCTCGCTGACCATATACGGCTCATAATCTTCGCACATATAGTTGTTCGCCGGGAGCATGGTGCTCTCCTTGCGGTTCCATCTCATATATCCCAGATTGCGGAAGCCGCTGCCGGTCAGGACTTTTCCGTCCGCCTCAAAGGTATAGCCGAAGTTTTCACGCTGCACGCGCACCTGCACCTTGCCGGTATCCAGGACAGCCTCGTCCTCATTCACCGTCACGCTGACATTTTCATAAATTCCCTCTTCCTTCTCAAAGCTGGGAACATTGTTGTCATATGCCTCGTAGTGCCATGCCTCCATGGAAATCGTGTCCGGTGTATGCGCAACAAACTCAATGGTAATCGTCGGAAGATTCAGCGTCGCCCCGCGGTCCACGATCTTTTTCGTCGTTGCCAGAACTCTCATACCGCCCGGAATCTTCTCTACCTCATACGCCTGCATCGCGTAAGACGCGTTCGCCTTCTCGCTTGGCAGCCAGTAACCCTCTGTAAATTTCATACGATACTCTCCTTTCGCACCGATGTCTCTGTTCTTTTTTGATATGTCTAATATATCATACCCGCTGCTTGAAAAACAGGTCATATCCTATGAAAAAATACGTCAATATTATCTTTTTATACATTCCTTGCATTTCTCTTAGCCTACGCTGCAGGACTCTGAAACTCCATCCCGTTGAAAAAAATCCGGAGCGAACAAACAACCCACAGATTCCTCTGATCGTCCTCTGCTCACCCCGTCCCGCTGCCGCTCAGTACTTTATAGAGAAGATCCGCAAACGGCTCCATCGCGTTCTTCGCCTCCTCCACCGTATTCGTCTGTGCCCCAACCTCCAGCAGCAGCGACCGAGGCTTCAAATGCAGGTTATACCGGTATCCCTTTAGATAAATACATCTGGTATATTCCGGATAATACTGCTTTGCCAGATACTCCAGCTGAAAAGAAAACGCCAGATTGTCTTCAATATAAGGGTTCGGCAGATAAGAAATCTCTCCATTCTGATTCGTCCTGCTGAGGCCATTAAAAAACATCACCTGGGCAGTGGGTTTTCCATTGACCTCCGTGACCAGATGCTTCGATTCGTCCACACCATCCCGATGCAGATCGATGACGACTTCAATCGTCGGATGCTCCTGCAGCGCCTGACTGATCACCGGCTCCGCGTAATTGTAGGCGGCGCTTCGGTCCAGCTGTCCATCCACAAGATCAAAAGTATCCGTAATGTGAAGCACCTGATACCCATACCGTTCCTGCAGCAGCTGCACAAGATAGTCTCCGACGCCGATCACCGTCGTGGACGTATCTCCTTCCACAGAGTCCGCAAATCCCTCCTGGGAATGGGTATGATAAATCAGTATTTGCGGCTGCTCCGGATTTTTCTCCAGCTTCATATCTTTTCCCAGAAGAGTATCCACATTGATCTGGGACTCCAGCGCTGTAGTCGTGGGATCGACCACAAAAAAATTGTTCAGAAGATAATTGAAATCCGTGAGCTGCTCCCTGGGAATCTCTACCTGCTTCTGGGTCGCCGTTCCTTCCGGAATCTGAGAAGTTTCCTGCGCCTGGGCTGTCTCATTTTGAGCATCGACGGCTCCATTCTGGGCGGTCTCCGTGCCATTCTGCCCCGCTTCTTTGCTCTCCTGCCCATTCCCTTGGTTCGCTCCGTCGCTCTGCGTCTCCTGTGCCTGCTGATTTTCCTCTGTCACCGCCTGCGCCTGATTTTCTGCCTCCAGCTTCTGTGCGATGAGTTTTTCATTTTCCTCCCGGATCGCCTCTGCAGTCTCCGCGTCCTCGATGATCTCCTCCTCGCCGCAGTCCGTCTCCTGGAAGGAGAGGACCGGGAATTGCTCTCCCACCGTCCTCAGCACCGCAGAAAAGAAATCCTCCGGCGTCTGCTCCTGCCCGTAAGACAGCACGGGAAGAAAACTCTCTGCCGCAAGCGTACCCGCCTGCACATACGCCTGCCCGAGGATCCTCCCGCCCTGTCCGTCGCTCTCCCGTTCCCATATCTCTTTGCATTTTCCTGCCAGATAAATTCCAACAACGATCACGCACAGAATCAGCGCCGCGCGCACCTTCTTTTCCAGATCATTCATACCATCACCTTTAATCATGATATGTCCAACCTTTCCCGGAAAGACCTGGAAACAATGTTATACGGTCAGGAAAACGCCAGATTCAGTCCTTCTGAAATCGTGAAGCTCAATCGTTTCACCGTCTCATCGATATCCTTCGGTGTCACATACATGGTCATCATGGAAGGGCTGATCAGCTCCGAGAGAAACTCGTCCATCTCCGATTCTTCCAGAGATTCCAGCAGTTCCGCCACGGCATCATGGATAATCGTCGCGGCATCCACCACGGTCGGAACCCCGATGCCGATCACTGGAATCTTCATCGTCTCCCGATTCATGCCGTTCCTGTAATTTCCCACTCCGGAACCGGGACTGATCCCTGTATCCGTCAGCTGGATCGTACAGTTCAGCCTTTTAATGCTTCGCGCCGCCAGAGCATCGATCACTACCAGCACATCCGGTTTCGTCTCCTCGATCACGCCCTGTACAATCTCCTGAGTCTCCATGCCTGTCTGAGCCATGACGCCGGGAACCAGCGCGCTGACACGGATCACATGATCCTCTCCCATCGCCGCCGCGCCGTATTCATTGACAATATGGCGGTTGATGCGAAGATGATCCACCACCATCGGACCAAGAGCATCCGCAGTGATCTCACGGTTTCCAAGCCCCACGACCAGCACGGAACAATCCTGATCTTTTGGCAGCATTTTTTTCAGACAGCGGGAGATCTCTTCCGAAATCTCCCGGTGATACCCGTCATCCGGAACAGCCAGATTCGGCGCCTCCATCGTGATATACGTTCCCATGGGCTTTTCCATCAGTCTCGCCCCCTGCTCCGTCTCAATCTTTACCAACGTGGTCCAAAGTTCACGTCCCCGGTTGTACCGCTTTTTAATCTCCACTCCCGGAATTTCCACACGGTCTTTCTCAAATTTTTCGCCGTTTTCCATCGCAAGGTCTGTGCGGACCTTAAACCTTCCAATCATGGCAATCTCCTTTCGCTCCCTTTGTTGACAGTATTGGATCGCTGTACTCTGACATAAGCATCCCCATATAACGATTTTTTACTCATGCCGCGCAAAATTAATTACCGCTTGTCTTCCTCCGCAAAATAGCTTAGAATAAATAACAGTTCAGCCAGGTCTGTGCATTTACTGCGCAGACCGTATGAAAACGCAGCACCCGTGGGCATCCGCCCCGCGGCAGAAATGGAGGATACATGAAAAGTATCATCGAAGACATCAAAAATCAGGAATACAAAAAGGCGTATCTACTCTACGGCAGCGAAGCCTATCTGAAACAGCAGTACAAACACCGTCTGCTCAGCGCTCTCGTTTCTCCCGACGACACCATGAACGTTTCCCGCTTTGAGGGGAAGGGCATCAATGTGCGGGAAGTCATCGATCTTGCGGAAACGATGCCCTTTTTTGCTGACCGGCGGGTCATCCTGATGGAAAACACCGGTTTTTTTAAGAACAAGACGGAGGAACTTGCCGATTATATGGCAGAGCTTCCCGACTACATCTGCTTTCTTTTTGTGGAGGATGAAGTGGACAAGCGAAACCGCATGTACAAAGCCATCCAGAAATATGGCCGCGCGGTGGAATTCGCCACACAGGATGACAAAACGCTGATGGCCTGGGTGCTCAGTATCCTGAAAAAGGAAAACAAAAAGATTACCCGGCCGGATATGGAACTTTTCCTGGAAAAAACCGGAACGGATATGGGAAATATTGAAAAGGAACTGGAAAAACTTCTTTCCTATACGATGGGGCGTGACGTGATCACTTCCGCCGATATCGAGGCGGTATGCACCACACAGATTTCCAACCGGATCTTCGATATGATCCGGGCAGTCACGGAAAAACGGCAGCGCCAGGCGCTTGACCTGTATTACGACCTTCTGGCGCTCAAAGAACCTCCCATGAGGATTCTTTTTCTCCTGGCAAGACAGTTTAATCTGCTCCTTCAGGTCAAAGAACTGGCGGCGGAAGGCTGCGACCAGGCTACGATTGCCAAACGCACCGGCCTGCAGAATTTCGTCGTAAGAAATTATCTGCCGATGGCAAGGAAATATGAACGGGAAGCGCTGAAAAAAGCCGTCGAAGACTGTGTGGATACCGAAGAAGCGGTGAAAACCGGACGGCTCACCGACGTGATGAGCGTGGAACTTCTGATCATCAAGTACAGTTCCTGATAAAATCCTGATAAAAAACTCCCAGCCACATGACGGTATGGCCGGGAGTTTTTATGTTCTATTTATTTATGCGATTGAGTTTACAGCTTTGCTCAGGCGGGAAACTTTTCTTGCAGCGTTGTTCTTGTGGTAAACGCCTTTAGAAGCAGCCTTGCTGATCGTAGAGATCGCATCTGTTAATGCGGCATTTGCTGCTGCCTTATCATTCGCAGCAACTGCAGCATCTACTTTCTTGATAGAAGTCTTTACTGCAGAACGGATTGCTTTGTTGCGTGCAGCCTTTGTCTGATTGACAAGGATTCTTTTCTTTGCGGATTTAATGTTAGCCAAACTGTACACCTCCAAACTGAATTTTCATTTGATATTTTTTAAGATTTGAGTTCTGTGTTTCGGGAACAGACACGGGCGTTCCTTCGAAACATGCTTTATTATTTTATGCTATTTGCGGATATTTGTCAAGAGCGAATCTCGGTTTTCCTGAATTTTTCGGGGCAGTTTGTTGAGCAAAGCGGACGAAAAACACCCTGCGCGGGCGGCATGCGTGTACGGCGGGCGGCTGCTGGAAGACGGAAAATCTAACCGTCCCGGAACCGCTCTGACCGGGTACCGGAAGGTTCATAGATTTATGCACCGTAGATTCGTTTGTAAATCGGTAAAATGTAAAGCAAAAACTTATGACCTTTCGGTTTCAAAAACCAGAAAGCCACATATTCATACTGCTTTCCCTTGGCAGTGTTCATTCGCATAATATCGTATCTCGGTATCCTCTGATCCTGTATTGCTTTCCATCTGTAATGCATGTAATCGCTCCATTATCTGGGGTTGTGTAGACGTCTGTTCCGGCAACCCACAAGCGTTCCAGAAGTTCCCGATGGGGATGTCCGTATCTGCTGGATGCGGAACAGGAAATAATGCTGACTTCGGGGGGTACCGCTGCCAGAAATTCTTCCGGCGTTGAGTTTTTCGAACCGTGATGCGCTACTTTCAGATATTCCCAGTCGGTTCCTGTCTCCCCGTTCACGGATTGCTCTGGATTTCCCGATGTGATCTGGTCGTTTGATCCGTCCTGTGCCTGACAGATTTCCCGACTATCATTCCGGCTGTATGTTTGAAGCTCTTCCAGAAGTTTTTCCTCTCCGTCCGCTTCCACATCCCCGGTCAGAAGGGCATCGAAATCTCCGTAGTTCAAAGCCAATACAATGCTGCCTGCATTTGGCTCTTCCTGATAATCTTCCCCATCCGGATGGAGCACCCTCATGGTCAGGCCTCCGGCAGAAACCGTGTCGCCCTTTTGTATATATCGGATGGCTGCTCCTGCCTCATCTGCCAGGCGTTCCAGACCTTTTCCGGTTTCGCTTTTCTTCATCCACACGGGCAGGAATAGCTGCCGGATTCTTAGGGCGGTCATGTGCCCGGCGGAAAGTTCCAGAAGTTCCTGTATCCCATTCACATGGTCATCATCCGAATGAGTCACAAAAACACCGTCCAGGGTTCCAATCCCCTGACTTTTCAGATACGGCAGAATCCTGTAATTTCCTACATTCTTTTCATCCGTGCTCCCGCCGTCGATCAGCCACGTTGTCCGGTTTCCTTCGCAGACCACCAGAGAATCTCCCTGCCCCACATCCAGAGCCGTAATAGAAAGCGGATGATTCCACCGAAACAGCAGACAGGCCACAGCGATGGCAAGAAACCCTCCCTGAAAAATCCTGCCTTTCCACGAAAACCATAAGACAGCAAGAGGTTTTTCCACATTTTCCTCCCTTGAAACCCAGGAAATCCCCAAAAGCAGCGCTGTCAGAAGGAGATAATACACAACCACCTGGACAAAAGATGGCTGTCCGCAGATCCAGACCGCTCCCGGGATTCTCTGCATCCCTTTCATCACCGCCTCATACAGATGCAGCAGCAAAGATGCAGGAAGCAGCAGAAGTTTCCCCAAAGCTACGGAAAACATCCCTGCACAGCATCCGAGAATGCCGAAACCCATGACCCAGACCATCGTCGGAAGAATCAGCAGATTGGGCAGGATGGACAAAAGCGGGATTTCATAGAAAAAGTAAGCGGTCAGCGGAAGGGTAGTCAGCGTGATCACCGTGCATGCCAAAGCGTTCTCCTTCAGTCCTGTCCAGAATTGGAGCACTGCTTCTTTCTTTTGCCGAATCCTCCCCTCCTTCTCCCCGTCTGTTTTTTCATCCGTATGGAATCCTTTCTCTTTTCCTGAAGATTTTCTGGATATGCCTGTATCCCCCGCCGCTGCACGGAAAACGCCCGTCCTTTCCACAGCCTCTCCTGTTCTTCTGCCTTTTTTCCACAAAGGCCACACCAGCGCTGTGCCGAGAACCGCAGCATAGGACAGGATAAACCCGCTGTAAGGAAGATTTTCCGGCTGCCCGATCAACGTGATGACCGCCGCCAGCGCCAGAGCGCTGAGGGAATCGTAGGTCCGCCCGATCAGGCCGCCGATCACCATAATCGTAAACATCAGAAACGCTCTCCTGGTGGCTACCCCATTTCCGGTGAAAATGGTATAGAGCGCCATCATCGCCACTGCAAGAACGGAACTTACGGCTTTGCGGCACCCGATTTTCTGAAGCAGACGGTACAGTCCCATCCCGAGCATGGATAAATGCAGTCCAGAAATGCTGAGCACATGCAGCACCCCTCCCATCTGATAGACTGCTTTCGTCTCAGGCTCCAGAAGCGATTTGTCTCCGAGCAGCATCGCGGAAAGAATTCCCGCCTGGGATTCCGGCAGCATCACAGCCAGACGCTGTGCCATCCGATTCTGCCACTGTTTCAACCAGTCGCGGATTCCGGGCTCTGCCGGCTGTACTGTCTGAATCTCCTCTGCCCACATAGTATAAAAAATGCCTTTTGCCGCATACCAGGATGCCGCATCAAACTGTCCCGGATTCACGGGATGCTCCGTCTCCTCCAGAACTCCTTCTGTATTTATCACGCTTCCCGTAGGAAATATCTCTTCCTGCTGCGTGATCAGATATAACTTTTTTACTGGAATTTCGTTCTCCTGATTTTTGAGAACACAAGATGTGATAAGATAACTTTTCGAATTGTCTTTGATTTCATAGTCCTGAACCTGTCCCCGGACCTGTACGGTTTCTTCTGACTGAACCAGAGTCTCCAGCCGCCCTTTCTCGGGCTCCCCGAAGACAGGAAGCCCGGCCAGGCGCATCAGCCAGATCCCCAGTGCAAGTCCAAGACACACCAGGCACATCGGCCGTTTTTTCATTCACTGTTTTCCTCCAGATAAGACAGGTCTCTTTCATAAAATTGATTCAGTTTCATACTTTCCCGGAAGGTTACATCGCTCTCGCCGTCAATGGAGAACTGTACCCTCTGCACCGGACAGTTGGTTGTGATGGAATTCACCAGTGCATAAATCGGAATTTCCTGAAGGACATTCACCGTGCCGTTCATAAAGGTATTGTCAAAATTCACATAGGCAATATTTTCTGAAGTTGTGACGCTCAGGATATTCGTGTCGGAAGGCAGGACCGCATAATGCCCTTCCTCCGCCGGACCTTTGACCAGCTGTTCCACAACCACACGCTCCAGAGGAACGCCGGTACTGTAATAGACCGACCGGGTCTCCGGCACCAGTTTGTCTCCGGTCGCATTGGCAAAGTACAGGGTCAGAGTAGTGTACTGGTAATTGTTGATCTCACTTCCCGTATTCTCCACAAAGCTTTCCCTGGTCATCGCGCCAATGGCATTTCCCGCGGAATCCTTCAGCTCCCCGTTCTCCGTCACGATCTGCACCCGGTCAACGCCGGAAATCTGCGTAAACGCGCGCACCAGCCCAACACGGACGAGTACCTCTCTCGGACGTTCCATCTGCTCATAATCGCCGCCGATCGTAAGGGTCAGCGTGCTGTCTTCCAGAGAATAACTGTCAATTTTCACATCCTTCGGCATCAAACGCTGATAATCTTCCCCTTCGGGTGTTTCATTGAGTCTGTCCACGAATTCCTGGATCATTTCATCCCCCGATGACGCCTCAGGCTCGCAGGCATTCTCCACAACCTTGTTTGCCTCCAGGGAAAGATAGTACATAAAATATTCCGACGGAGCCTCTGTCTCCCCGTTTCCGCTGCATCCGGTCAGGAGGATGAGCGCCGCCAGAACTGCAAGAAGTCGTCTCATGTTCCCACCCCCTAAGCCAGATAAGTCAATGGAATACGAACGGAGAACGTCGTCCCCTCGTTTTCCTTACTGTAAACCTTGATTGCGCCCCGGTGCATGACGATCGCGCTCCTTGCGATCGCCAGACCCAGGCCGGTTCCTCCGATCTCCCTGGAATGAGATTTGTCAACACGGTAAAATCTCTCAAAAATATGGTCCAGAGATTCCTTTGGAATGCCAATTCCGGAATCTGCCACAGTCACATAAAAATATTTATGGTCAGCATTCAAAGAGACTTTGACCCAGCCTCCCTCCACGTTATACTTAATGCCGTTTTCCACCAGATTGGAAATCGCAAGCGTCAGCTTTGTCTCATCCACTTCCGCATTCACAGGGCGAAAGCTGTCGAGGATCAATTCCACCTTTTTTGCCGCTGCAATCGGGCGGAGACGTTTCAGGATCAGCTCCAGCAAATCATTGATATTCATGGTCGTGATATTCAGATCCGCCGCTTTCTTATCCATCTTTACCAGAGACAGAAGATCCGTGATGATCTGATTTTCCCTGTCGATTTCCTCCGTAATGTCCTGCATGAACTCTTTATAAAGCTCTACCGGGACATCCTCCTGGGCATTCAGCGAATCGGCCAACACTTTCATGGAAGCCAGCGGCGTCTTCAGTTCATGAGAGACATTGGATACAAATTCCTGCCGTGACTCATCCAGTGTCCGTAAACGTGCCAGCATCTTGTTGAACGCATTGGTGATCAGCTCCGTCTCCAGATAATCCGGAACAGAAATATCCTCATCCAGATAGCCGTCTGTGAGATCTTCAATGGAACGAGTAACCTTCTGGAACGGACGAACCAGAATTCCGGACAGAAAATAGCCAAGCACGAGGACCAGGACCATAACGATCATCAGTATCATTGTCCCCTTCTGCTCCAGAATATTCATATTGGCCTGGATTTCATCCGTGGACACACTCATCAGCATGACGCCAAGCGTTTCCTTTGTCTCTTTGTCCTGGATGCGGATCGTCATCTCAATATAGCTGCTCTTGGAATCATAGCGGCTGGTGTCCTTTCCATTGTAACTGTCAATGACTTCCTGAGAAACCATCGTTTTGCCGCGATCCAGATCGTACGTATCCTTGACGATCCGGAAATTTTCATCAATGATCATGATCCTGCCGCCGTAAATATTATTCAGGATATTCAGTTCACTGTTGATTGCCTCCGAGCTCTGATCCTCCAGATAATTCTGCTGCACCATCTGGTCACAGATAATGTCGCACTGATTTTTAACGGTGATACTGCGGACCGCAACTGCCCGTTCCTCATAGCTCTCAACAATCCCCTTTTCCACAATGATCATCGGAACAATCCCGATGATCACCAGGATCACGGTAATGCGGAACCGGAGGCTCCGCAGAAATTTCCACTTTATCTTTTTTCTGAAATTAAGCCTGGAAATAATAACCCACTCCCCACTTCGTATGTACGTATTTCGGTTCGCTCGGATTCGGTTCAATCTTTTCTCTCAGCCGGCGGATATGCACATCCACCGTGCGGACATCGCCCGGGTACTCATAGCCCCAGACAATATTCAGGAGATTCTCCCGGCTGTACACTTTGTTCGGATTGAATACGAGAAGCTCAAGAACGTCAAATTCTTTCGCCGTCAGATTGATCTCACGGTCGCCGATAAATACGCGGCGTCCCTCGCAGTCCAACTTCAGATCGCCTGCCTGGACCACTTTTGCCTTTTCCTCCTTGACAGCAGGCTTTGCCGTCCGGCGCATGATCGCCTTGATCCTCGCCTTGACTTCCAGGATATTGAACGGTTTGGTAATATAGTCATCCGCGCCATATTCCAGTCCGAGGATCTTGTCCATATCCTCCCCCTTCGCCGTCAGCATGATGATCGGCACACTGGAGAATTCCCGGATCTGCTGGCACACCTGAATGCCGTCCATTTTAGGCAGCATGATATCCAGCAGGATCATATCGTACTCATGCTCCCGCGCCATCGTCAGCGCTTCCTCCCCGTCATAGGCACAGTCCACTTCCATGCCGTCCTGCTCCAGGCTGAAGCGGATTCCTTTTACAATCAGTTTCTCATCGTCTACTACCAGTACCTTTTTCGCCATATCTATCTCCTTATACCCTTTGCCCTCCATTCGGGCGCATGTTACACCTTTATGAAACCGTTATGGAATCTTTTATTTTATCAAACATTTTTTCTTTAATGCCGTCGATTTTCATAATATCCTCAATCGATTCAAATTTTCCGTTTTCTTCCCTGTAAGCGATGATCGCCTGCGCCCGGCTCTCCCCGATCCCGGGAATGGTCATCAACCCCGCCTCGTCCGCCGTGTTGATGTTTACCTTTCCTCCATCGGAAGTGCCGGAAACACCGGACGGATCTTCCCCCGCGCTGCCCTGTTCCACAGTCTCGCCGTTCTGCACCTCTTCCACAGTCAGAACCGTTACCTGTTCGCCGTCCGACAACCTCCTTGCCTGATTCAGCGCCCTGGGATCTGCCGTATCCAGAAGCCCTCCTGCCATCTCCACCGCCTCATAAACACGGCTTCCCTCCGGAAGCGTATACACCCCCGGACTTGCCACTGCACCGCAGACATACACCTGTATCAGAACGGCTTCCGGCTCCTTTTCCTGATTTTCAATCTTTTGTTCTTCCTGGGAGGAATCAGTTGCAGAAGTGCTTCCGGCTGCAGAAACATCACCGGTTACCGAAGAACTGTCTGCCGCAGAAGAACCTCCGTCCACAGACTCTGAAACCGCCTGGGATTCCCCGGCGATGGAATATGACACCGCGGTATCCTCACAACCGCAGAGCAACAGGGCCGGCAGGACCGCCAGCGTTAAGAATACAGAAAAATAGTTTCTTTTTTTCATCAGCATAACTCCTTTTCGCTTGCCGCGCAAAGGTCCCTTGTATATGCATAACTTACCTCTTATTGTATCCGACATTCCCCAAAAACACAAGATTTTTTTGGTGTGGGGACGGTGGAAAAGTAACGCAGCGGCGGGCGGGGTCTGCGGCTGCGTTACTTTTCCACCTGAGAGTGTTGGGCGGAGGATACCAATTTGTTATGTCGTGGCAATTTTGTTATGTTTTCTCTACCGTTTTTCTATAAACTGGGGTTGAGAAGATAACCTATAAACCAACACACACTTTCCGGCATAAGCCTACGTTTTCACGCCTTCGCCCTACCGCCCCCACTGTCAGGAACCGTGGCGGAGCGGAACCTGGCGGGCATGCAGGCGATGTGCGGTTCAGCGGCTCACTCAGGGATTCGGACCGCCCGGGGGACGGTTCTGGCTTTCCGGTGCCAAAAAACAGAAAAAATCCCGGAGCGGGCAGCAGACGTGTACCGTGGGCATCTGCACGGATGCGAGAAAATCTTGGCGCTCCGAAGTTCCGTAGGACGGGTCAGACGAAGTGCTACCCGCACTGAGTCTGAGGAGCGCTGAACCGGGAATTGATCAACAATTCCTGGTGAATCGCTCCGGTGCCCGTCCGGAGGGACTTCGGAACGCCTAGATTTTCCGCATCTGTGCAGCCGCCCACGGTACACGTCTGCTGCCCGCTCCGGGATTTTTTCGTCCGCTTACACTCCCAAAAGCCTGAACCGTCTCCCGGGCGATCCGTATCCCTGAATGAGCCGCGAGCCGCACATCGCCTGCACGCCCGTCGGGTTCCGCTCCGCCGCGGTCCCGTCCCCCCTACTTCTCCCATTTGAAGAGGATGATGCCGGCGATCGCTACCAGCATGCCGATAAACTTCCTCCATTCAAAGCTGGTCTTCTCCATTCCAAACCATCCAAACAGTTCGATCAGCCATGCGGCGATCAGCTGCGCGATTACAATCAGCATCGCCGACTGCGCCGGTCCCAGACTGTTCATGCTCTGGATCACTGTAATGGTGATCGCCGCTCCGATCACTCCGCCAAGCAGCACATACCTCGGCGTTACCTGAAACAGCGCCGTGACCTCCTGCCTTCCGGTAAAAAACCATGCCCCAATACAGACCAGAAGCGCTGTGAACTGTACCCATCCTGCCGATACCCACAGGCTTGTCTGTTTTGTCACCTGTGTATTGAAAACTCCCTGAACACTCATTAGTATGCCGGAAACCAGCGCAATGATGACTCCTGTCATGTTTCATTCCTCCATCTGCTTCTCCCGCTGAGTATGCCTGAAATGCAGAAGCAAACGCACTTCCAGCGCAAACTGCGGCTATCAATATTTATGATAGGATATGCAGAACAGAATGGTCTTATGCACTCTCTTCTTTGCTGTGCATCTTACGCTCTGGAGCAGACAGCATTTCCGTTCACCAAAAAGTGTCCAAGGCATGTCCGCTTGGCTCGTTGCCCGCAGGAATGAAAAAAGAACTGCTTCCACCACCCAATCAGGTAATGGAAGCAGTTCTTTCCGTTTTTACACATTCAAATTCATTTGTTCATCAATGCAGGCGTCCTATTTGAACGTTTGAAGCATCATTGATCTGTCATACTTTTCCGGTATAGATAATGCTTCCATCTGATGTGTCGGGCTGATTCGTAGTATCTTTAGATGGAACATATACTCCATTTTTATCTACATATTTCCATACACCATTTGTTTTGATCCATGCATGCTTAAGCATAGCTCCCCAGTCGCGGAAGAAGTATGTAGTATTGCCCACCGTGATCCAGCCGGTTTTCATCTTACAATCTGTACCGAAATAATACGTATTCTCTCCGTCGCTCCAGAGACCGATGTTTAAAGCAGCTCCCCAGTCACGGAAATAGTACCAGTCTTCTCCTACCTGAATCCATTCAGAAGTTGCCATCGAACCGTCCTCGTGTCCATAATAAAGATTTCCATCCGCCGGATCGGTGAACAGCTCATTTCTGTAGGCGGCTCCCCAGCTGCGGAAATAATACCATTTTCCATTTAACTGAATCCACTCAGAAGTTGCAATAGAACCATCTTCATGTCCATAGTAGATATTACCATCTGCCGGATCCGTGAACAGTTCATTGCGGAACGCAGCTCCCCAGTCACGGAAGTAATACCACTTTCCGTCAAACTGCAGCCATTCTGCGGAAGCCATGACACCGTCCGCTTTCAGGTAATAGATATTCTCGCCGTCATCATAGAAAGAATTATAAAGAATGCCGCCCCAGCTTCTCGTATAATACCACTTGCCGCCGACTTCAATCCACTGATTGTATACCATCCAGCCGTCATCATCAAAATAGTAAGTATCATTTCCCACTGTATAGAACTGATTTCTCGGATAATTCAGGGTTCCGTTCCCGATTAAATACCACCAGCGCCCGTTGTCTGCAACCCAGCCCTGAAGGTTCTTGCCGTCAACCCAGCCTTCTGAATAATGATAAAAACAAGAACCATTGGTGTTTGCACGATAATCACAATCGAGAAGCACTCCATTGTTCAAATGTTTGACGATTGTTCGGGAATCTCCCGGCTTAGAACATACAGGAACCTGATTTCCACATACCTTGATACCTCTTACCGTAGAAGATGTTGTGGAAATCTTAATTTTCACAAATCCATCTTCCATTAAAGAGGAATATACTTCATTCAGTTTTGCTCTGCTGGCATCTCCGAAAATGCCATCGATAACCAAATTATAATCACGCTGGAAATTCTTTAAGGCGGTTTCCGTTCCTTCTCCAAAATCACCGTCCGCCCCGGCTGAACCGCAGGAATATCCGCAGGCAATCAATTTCGTCTGCATATCTTTCACGTCTGCACCTGTCGATCCTTTGGATAATACATTGCCGGAAGAACCATCCCAGCTTGCATTGCTGCCCATATCAAGATTGGTCGCAGTATGATGACCAATCGCCAGTAATATATCGCCAGGTCGGAGATACTTGTCCGAAGTCAGATATTTGCTGTCTCTCAGTTCGATGGCGCCAGCACTTTTTAATTTATAGTGCAAATCACTCGTTACGGTATACATGATAGGAACATTCTTTAACTTTGAAATTCCTAATCGATAACCTGCTGCTTTCACATTAGCCACTACACCAGAAGAACAATCCGCTTCACATGCAACGGTAATCTGTGCAGGATCATAATTGCTTGCCTGAAGATGTTCCCAATATGAATAACGATTTTTCTGATCATAGCCTACTAAATTATTATTAGCTGCAGCTCTGGCAATATCCGCAATCATTTGTGCAACAGAACGGTCTTCAAATCGAAGAACAACATCCCAGCCTGAAGTACCATATCGATACCATGGTTTAATTTCCCATTCTGTACCTGTCTGATCACCAGCTTGACCATATTCATAATCACCATTCTCATCATGTCCACAATTACTAATCATAATTCTTCTCCTTTCGTTTCTTTTACTGCCTGTAACTTTTTCGGTATTTAGTCATTTCCGGATTAATTAAATACCCGTTTATAGAAGGAAGCTTCTTTTCTATAAACACATCATACTGTGTGGACATACTGCAATACAATGCAATAAACATTTCTGGAAAATTATTTATATCAATAATCTGTAGTGAATCAGCGTGTAGTCTTTATATTTTCTTAACTTCAAACGGCTTCTTTTCAGCAATTCATTTCCTGAAAAGAAGCCACTTAACATGATTTTTATAAAATCGCACAATAGGGATTACACTGGAAAAAATAATGATTAGCTAAATTGATGCCCTGGAACTTTATTATTAGAAAATGTTACACCTTCTGCCGGTCCGTATCCTGTAACTTCCATATGCGTTACATCCGGATGAGAATCGTGATAATCCGGAAATGTAAAAACAAGATAATACTCTTGTCCATCATAAACCGCCTTCATTCCATCTTCTACAAACACTGCTGTATGTGTTCGAAATACTACATTTTCCTGACCTTTAATAAAGTCCAGATAATAGATAGTAAAATCAAAGGAAGTATCCGTAATATTTGATGTTATTACCGTATGCCCTCCTTCTATTAAATTCGGATCTCCTTCCCGAAGACGTTCATCTATATATTCTCCCTCATAAACCTTAACTTTAGCCTGTACTGCCTCCACATTTCCTCCACTATCATCCGACTGATTATCGCCTTCTTCCTCCACAGAATCCGTTTTTGTTTCTGTCATCTCATCCTCTGCAGGCTGCTGTATTTCCTCTGTATCGTCAGTATCCTGTTCTTCCTCCGGCACATCTGTAGGTTCCGGCGTTGCCACAGGTTCCGTAGTCAACGGTTCCTGTGTAGGCTCGGGTGTCGTTTCAGGTGTTGTCTCGGGTGTCGGCGTTGCCTCCGCCGATGTATCGCTTTCTGTCTCCGACTGGCTCACACTCCCGGTACTCACCGCTGAGGTATCTTCCGGTTCTTTCACCGAACACCCGGTCATCACATTCATAAATGCAAAGACAGCCAGAAAACAAAACGTAATGAATTTTCCCTTTTTCAACTTTCCCGCTCTCATAATATTCACCATCCTTTTCTTTAAATCTGCAAGGCTTCCATTGAAGCCTGTGGACAGTCCATAGAAATTCCGTCTCTGTGCCGCTGTCTGTGCCAACAGGTAATTGTACTGCATCCGTTCTTCATGAGCCCCATCCTTCATGATCCGCTCATCGCATAAAAATTCAAGATCCTGATCCGCTTCCCTCCGCATCCAATGAAGCAGAGGATTGAACCAGTATACAATGCATACCAGCTGCAAAATCAGTTTATACCACAGATCGTGGTGTCTGTAATGGCTCAGTTCATGGCTCAGCAGCAATTCCAGTTCTTTCCAGGTATACCGGTCGGACGGAAGATAAATCCGCGGACGCAGGAGCCCTGTTAGCAGCGGCGTCGTCACCTTTGCGTTCATCCAGAGTTTTGGAGGGTATGATACTTTCATCTTCCTGCATAGCTTTTGATAATTCATCTCCAGGCTTTTATCCGGTACCGGCATACTCCAGCGTTTTAACTCCCGCTGTACAATATAGCTTCCCAGCAGTTTATACAAACCATACAAAGCCGCAGCCGCCAGCCATACCACTGCCAGCATCTGATATAGCGATGGCATTTGTATTCCCTGTTCCCGGAACTGTGAAGTATTTTCCAGAAGATCCGTGCTTTCTGAAGCAGCGAGACTGTTTTTCGTGGGAAGAGTCTCCCCTGCCGCTTCCTGTCCCTGCACCCGAACTTCTTCCTTGACTGCCGGAACCCGTTCTTCCGTCACCTGCTGCGGTATCTGAATGTGGACCACGTTCCAGTAATCAGGTATCTGAACCGGGACCAGCAAGGCCAGCGACACCGCCAGCCAGATCCAGCTTCTCCACCAAACAGAATATTTTTTGCTCAGAAACTTGGACACACACAAAACCAATACGATCAGCAAAGCTGCAAGGACATTCAGCTTAAACACATAGAGTAAGAAATCTGCCATAGAGCCATCCCTCCTTTCAGCGATTCAGTTCTTTTAAAAACCCTTCCAGTTCTTTCAGATCCTCATCATCGATTTCTCTTCCCTGATACAAAGCTGCAACAAAATTTTTCACGGAATTCCCGTACAGCTTTTCCAGCATTCCTTTTCCTTCTTTTTGCTGATACTCTGTCTGTGAAACCAGCCAACGGTATTTGTTCAGATTCCCGTCTCTGTTAACAGATACAAACCCCTTTTTCTCCAGCCTGGAAAGCAGGGTGAGAATCGTTGTCGGAGCCAGTGTTTTCTTTTGATTCACAATCTTCTCAATCTCACTTCTGCTCATATCGTTCTTTTGTTTCCACAAGACAATCATAAGATCCAATTCGGATTCCGGAAGCTTTTGTATCGTTCGTTTCATCTGGCTTCCTCCTTTCTACCTCTGTAGTATAATTATATATTACACTTGTAGAAAGGTTATGTCAATATCTTTTAAAGATTTTTTCTTTCACCTTCTTCTTTTCTTCATTTATTCTCTATAAACACTTTATAACGTTACAGCTACTAAAACTTCTGCTGTTAAAGTACATTCATGGATATACCTGGGAAGAAATAAGTGAACATCTAAATTATAACTTACGCCAAATATACAACATACATAATCATGCTTTAGAACATTTGACACTAGAATAACAGATGGTAATGTAAACTGCCTGTTTTACGCTAGAATCAGATTTGTTAATAATTATCATCGCAAGCTACGTTTAACATAAAAGAAGGACCTTGGTCTCATTTTGACCCACGGTCCTTCTTTTTTTAGGCTATGCTTTTTTCATAGCCTCATTTACACAAACTTTGGGATACTCCCTCATGGATAGCTAAAAGCTCTTCTCCAGCTTCTCAATCATCTCATCCACATCCGCCTCCGTAATCACCAGCGGCGGCACCATCCGCAGAACATCGGAGCCTGCCGTGATCACCAGCAGCCCGTTTTTCAGCGCCTGCTGAACAATCTCACCCACCGGCCGGCCGGATACCACCAGGCCCTGCATCAGACCTTTGCCCCGGCGCACGGTCAAGAAATCATACTTCTCCACCAGTTCATCCAGCCGTTTTTCCAGATAAGCGGAAATCTGCTGTACATGATCGACAATCTTCTCTTTTTCAAAAATATCGAACACTGCGCTGACAGCCGCACATGCCAGCGGATTTCCTCCGTAAGTCGTACCATGATCTCCCGGCACCAGAGAATGGTCCGCGGTTTTCTGATTCAATACAAACGCTCCTACCGGGATTCCACAGCCAAGCGCCTTGGCGCAGGTCATGATATCCGGCTTCACGCCGTATTGCTGCCAGGCGAACATACTTCCGGTACGGCCCATTCCACACTGAATCTCATCCAGGATCAGCAAAATATCCTTCTCATCGCACAGCGCTCTGACGCCTTTGAGAAATTCCGGATCCGCCGGATAAATTCCGCCCTCTCCCTGAACCGTCTCCAGAATGATCGCACAGGTCTTTTCCGTAACCTGCGCTTTTACGCTCTCCAGGTCGTTGAAATCCGCAAACCGGATTCCTCCGATCAGCGGACGGAACGGATCCTGATAATGGGTATTTCCTGTCACCGAAAGCGCGCCCATACTCCTTCCATGGAACGAGTGGTTCATGGCAATGATCTCATGGTCACTGTGTCCGTCCCTCAGGTAGGCATATTTTCTCGCCGCTTTCAGCGCCCCTTCGATGGCTTCCGTTCCGCTGTTGGTAAAGAATACCTTATCCATCCCGCTGGCTTTCACCAGTTTTTCTGCTGCATCCGCCATCGGCTCGTTGTAGTACAGATTGGAAGTGTGGAGCAGCCGGTCGATCTGATCTTTCAGGGTCTGATTGTACGTTTCATTTCCATATCCCAGAGCAAACACTGCGATTCCCGCCGCGAAATCCAGATATTCCTTTCCCTCCACATCATACAGCCGGACTCCTTTTCCGTGGTCCAGAACCACCGGATAACGGTTATAGGTGTGCAGCACATAATTTTCCGCTTTTTCCATGATCTCATTTGTTTTCATGATAGAATTTCTCCTCGCTTTCATCCAGGATCGCGGTTCCGATTCCCTTGTTGGTAAAGATTTCCAGAAGCAGACAATGGGGAATTCTTCCGTCCAGGATATGTACCCGGGACACTCCGTTTTCAATGGCATCAATGCAGTTCTGCAACTTCGGTATCATTCCTCCGCCCACATTTCCATCTGCAATCAGTTTCTTCGCCTCACTGATATGGAGTTCTGAGATCAGGCTGTCGGCGTCGGAATAATCCCGGTAAACCCCTTCGATATCCGTCAGGAACGCCAGTTTTTCCGCATGCATCGCCCGGGCAATGGCACAAGCCGCATCGTCCGCGTTGATATTATATGTATTGAAATCATCGTCAAATCCCACCGGGCAGATGACCGGAAGAAAATCATTCTCCAGAAGCTTCTTCAGCATTTCCGGCTCCACATGGTCAATGTCTCCGACAAACCCGATGTCCTGTCCGCCGGACAGTTTTTTCTTTACATGGAGCAGTGCGCCGTCCTTGCCGCTGATTCCGATGGCTTTCACTCCCAGGGACTCGATCATCGTCACCAGCTCTTTGTTGACTTTGTTCAGCACCATCTCCGCAACTTCCATGGTCGCCGCATCGGTCACCCGCAGCCCGTTGATAAATTTCGGTTCCATGCCTACTTTTCCTACCCAGCGGCTGATCTCCTTTCCTCCGCCATGGACGATGATCGGTTTGAAGCCTACCAGTTTCAGAAGTACCACGTCTTTGATCACATTCCGTTTCAGCTCTTCGTCCACCATCGCGCTTCCGCCGTACTTGACGATGATCACCTTCCGGTTGAACCGCTGAATATACGGCAGCGCCTCGATCAGAACTTCCGCTTTGTCCAGATACATTTTATTTACCATTTTCTTCTCTCCTCCAAAACAGCCTTCTTAATTATCACACACTCACCACAACCAGCGGCATGCCATTTTATGACCGGTAATCCGCATTGATCTTTACATAATCGTAGGACAGGTCGCAGCCCCAGGCGGTCGCCTCTGCGGTTCCCATATGAATATCCGCGACCGCGGTCACCTTTTCCTCTGACAGGATCTTCGTCGCTTCTTCCTCACTGTAGTCGGTCGCCACTCCGTCTTTGATGATCTGCAGCTTTCCTGCAGCGCTCTCAAAATACAGGTCCACCTTCTCCGGGTCGAACTGGGCTCCGGAATATCCCATCGCGCACAGGATCCTTCCCCAGTTGGCGTCATGGCCGAAGATTGCCGCCTTGGTCAGGCTGGAGGTGATCACCGATTTGCTCAGAGTCACTGCCTGCTCCTTGCTCTCTGCTCCAACCACTTTCACCTCAAAGAGCGCCGTAGCACCCTCGCCGTCCCCTGCGATCTGCATCGCCTGAGTTTTATTCACCTCAAACAGCGCCGCCTTAAACGCCTCGTAATCTTCATTCTTCTCCGTGATTTCCGGATTTCCCGCCATTCCGTTGGCAAGCAGCAGCACCGTATCATTGGTGGAGGTATCTCCATCCACAGACACCATGTTGTAGGTATCCTGAACCACCTCGCTCAGCGCTTCCTGCAGAAGTTTCTTGGAAATGCTCACATCCGTTGTCACAAAGCTGAGCATCGTACACATATTTGGATGGATCATTCCGGAACCTTTGCACATGCTTCCGATGGTCACTGTCTTTCCTCCGATTTCCAGAGAAACCGCCGTCTCCTTGGAGTGAGTGTCCGTCGTCATGATCGCCCGCGCCGCCATGGCTCCCGCCTCCGGAGAATCCTCCAGCATCAGCGCCAGCTTCGCGATGCCTCCCTTGATCCTGTCGATGGGAAGCTGCTGTCCGATGACTCCTGTGGATGCCACCAGCACTGCCGTCTCCCGTACCTTCAGCATTTCAGAAGCAGCTGCGGCTGTCTCCTTACAGTAGCCCATGCCTTCCGCGCCGGTACACGCGTTGGCAATCCCACTGTTGCATACCACCACCCGCGCGCCGTCCTGGTGATAAACAATCTCCTGATCCCACTTCACCGGAGCCGCCTTGACCACATTGGTCGTAAACGTACCTGCCGCATGGCACGGAAACTCGCTGAAGATCATCGCCATATCCATAGTTCCTTCTTTTTTTATCCCTGCAGCGCATCCCGCCGCCTGAAATCCCTTTGCCGCGGTAACACCGCCGTCTATTTTCTTCATATTCAGAACTTCCTTTCCAAAAATCATTTTATTCCCGCGGGCAACGAGCCAAGCGGACATGCTTGCATGTCCATTTGGCGGTGCTGTGTGCCGGTGGCGCACGGTTAGCACCGACCGAAACGAAGTGCAGACCTGCCGCGAGGGTCAAAAACCCCGTAGCTTGCTGCGGGATTTTTGACTTTTGTTATAACGTTTCCTTACGGAAAGACCGGCGCCATCCGAAGGCCCTCATCCTCAGGCAGACCGAACATCAGATTCATGTTCTGCACCGCCTGTCCGGCTGCGCCTTTGACAAGATTGTCCATCGCTCCCATCATAATGATGCGGTTGGTTCTCGGATCGATCTTGAAATTCACATCTACAAAGTTGCTTCCTTCCACCCATCTGGTCTGCGGGCATGCGCCGTTTTCCAGAACGCGGACAAATTTTTCCTTCGCATAATATTTATTGTAGATTGCCCGCACTTCTTCCTCCGTGACATCTTTTTTCAGGCTGGCGTAAGCAGTGATCAGGATTCCCCGGTTCATCGGCACAAGATGCGGAGTGAAATTGATATGCATCGGATACCCTGCCGCGTAGCCCAGCTGTTCCTCGATCTCCGGTGTATGACGGTGGGACGCAACGCCGTAAGCTTTGATATTTTCATTGACCTCACAGTAAAGATTATCCACTTTCGCGCCTCTTCCCGCTCCGGAAGTGCCGGATTTGGCGTCGATGATCACCGTATTCCCGTCAATGATCCCCTCCTTCAGCAGCGGATAGATGGACAGGGTGGAACAGGTCGGATAACATCCCGGATTGGCAACCAGCCTTGCCTGCTTCACCGCCTCACGATTGATCTCGCACAGTCCGTAAACCGCCTCGTCAAGGAACTGCGGCGCTTTGTGCTCCAGTTTGTACCATTCTTCATAAACCTTTACATCTTTGATACGGAAGTCCGCGCTCAGATCGATCACCTTTGTTTTGGAAAGGATCTCTTCATTGACCAGAGACGCACACAGTCCCTGAGGAGTCGCCGTGAAAATCACATCCACTTCGTCGGCAAGCTGCTCCATGTTGTCGTCTCTGCACACATCCTCCACCAGCTGAAACATATTCTGGTATACTTCCGCATACTTCTTATCTATATAACTTCGGGAGCCGTACCATACGATCTCTGCATCCCTGTGCCCGAGAAGCAGACGCACCAGCTCACCTCCGGCATAACCTGTCGCTCCGATAATTCCTGCTTTTATCATCGTTTCTGTTCTCCTTTTTTTCTGCTCCGTCTTTTTCCGGGGCTTTGTTTGCATAAGTATACATCAAAAATGTATATTAATCAAGTTTTTTTGTATTTTTTTAAAATAAGCTTGCATATTTCTCTGAAATGATGTATATTTAATCCAGACTTTACACGGCGGCGGAAGACTCGCGTCACTGCCGCTGTTTCACACCGACGAAACTATCAGGGAGGATTTTATCATGAAAGAAAAAGTAATACTCGCATATTCCGGCGGACTGGACACCACCGCCATCATTCCGTGGCTGAAGGAGACGTTTGATTATGAAGTCATCTGCTGCTGCATCGACTGCGGACAGGGCAACGAACTGAACGGCCTGGACGAGCGTGCAAAACTTTCCGGCGCTTCCAAATTATATATTGAAAATATTATCGACGAATTCTGCGACGAGTATATTATGCCGTGTGTACAGGCAGGCGCTGTCTATGAGCACAAATATCTGCTCGGCACCTCTATGGCACGACCGGCAATCGCAAAGAAACTGGTAGAGATTGCAAGAAAAGAAGGCGCTTCCGCCATCTGCCACGGCGCAACCGGAAAAGGCAATGACCAGATCCGTTTCGAGCTTGGCATCAAAGCCCTTGCTCCGGATCTGAAAATCATCGCTCCGTGGAGAATGACCGACGTATGGACCATGCAGTCCCGGGAAGATGAGATTGAATACTGTCACAAACACGGCATCGATCTTCCGTTCGACGCCAGCCACAGCTACAGCCGTGACAGAAACCTGTGGCATATCAGCCATGAAGGACTGGAACTGGAAGACCCGTCCAATGAACCGAACTATGACCACATGCTGGTGCTGGGCGTAACTCCGGAAAAAGCTCCGGACGAAGGCGAATATGTGACCATGACATTTGAGCAGGGCATTCCGAAGACTCTGAACGGAAAAGCCATGAAAGTTTCCGAAATCATCACCGAGCTGAATGCTCTGGGCGGAAAACATGGCATCGGTATTGTAGATATCGTGGAAAACCGTGTGGTAGGAATGAAATCCAGAGGTGTATACGAGACTCCTGGCGGAACCATCCTGATGGAAGCACATGACCAGCTGGAAGAACTGATCCTGGATCGCGACACCATGGAAATGAAGAAAAAATTTGGCAGCCAGTTTGCTCAGGTAGTCTACGAAGGCAAATGGTTCACCCCGCTTCGCGAGGCGCTGCAGGCATTTGTGGAATCCACCCAGAAATACGTGACCGGAGAAGTAAAATTCAAACTGTACAAAGGCAATATCATCAAAGCCGGAACCACCTCTCCATACAGCCTGTACAATGAATCCCTGGCTTCCTTCACCACCGGAGATCTGTACGATCACCACGACGCAGACGGATTTATCACTCTGTTCGGACTCCCACTGAAAGTAAGAGCAATGAAGATGCTGGAAGTGGAAAAGAACAAAGATAAATAAAGAATAACCGCGACTGTCGGAAAGCCGATGACACAAGAGGAAATATCTCTGAAATTACAAAAAGAGGCATGTTCCCGCACCAGAGCAAAGGTGCGGGAATATACCTCTTTTTCGTATGTATTACTTTTTATCCAGCTTCATCCACCGGCATACGTCGTGATAAACCTTCTGCCTCTCTTTTTCAAACAGGATTTCATGGCGCATTCCCGGATACAGTTTTCCCTGTACGTTCCGGTATCCCTGCTTTCTCAGATGCTCAATGGCCTGTGCAAACTTTTTCCGGTTCTGATAACAGGGATCCTCCTCTCCCGAGAGAAACAGGATCGGCAGTTCCGGGTGATGTATCTGCCATCCATCTTCCCCGTAAGTTTCCTTCATCAACTCGCCCAAGGCAAAAAATCCGTCCGCCGTGAACGTAAATCCGCAATGGGGATCTTCCTCATAAGCCTTCTGTATCTCCGGATTTGCGCAGCACCACGCAAAACGGCACTTCTCTTTGGGAAACCTTGCCGCAAACGGCCCGAACGTCAATGCCTCCAGCAGCTTGCTCCGGTGATGCCGCCCAAGGATCAGCGCCTCTCCATGTCCGAGAAGCATGCCGAGATCTAGCAGATCATTTTTGCTGGGCGAACCGGTCAGGATCACCCCGTCCAGTTCCCCGTCATATTTTTTCAGATACGTGCGCACCACCAGAGAACCCATACTGTGTCCCAGCAGATAAAACGGCAGCCCCGGCCACCGGCGCTTCGCATAGGCTGTGATCTGATGCAGATCCTCCGCCAGCGCCCGGCTGCCGCCGCCATACATATACCCCAGATCTTCCTCGCTTCCCACACTGGCGCCATGTCCGCGATGATCATGGATGATACATGCCACACCCTTTTCGGACATGGCTTCCATAAACTCCTGATACCGCTCTTTGTGTTCACTCATCCCATGGCTGATCTGAAGCACCGCCCGCACGTTGGTTCCTTCCGGCGGCTCCGTGACCAGGACTTCCAGCAAAAGCCGGTCCATCCTGGATGATATTTTAAATGTTTCGCTCATAGCTTTCTCCATCTTCCACCTGAAAAAGCTCCGTCTCTTCCTCTTTCTCTACGGGAAGAGCAAATCCGGAGACGATCTTATCGTAACATGCTTCACAGAGGTCGAAAGAGTGTCTTTCCATATCTTTTCCGGAAAAGTACCCCCACCCGGTCTCCAGATGGCAGGCTCCCTCCTTCAGGATCCCCTGCTCCACTCTCAGCTCCCTGCCGCAGCAGTTGCAGATTACCTGTTTCAGTTCTTTTGTCTGCCCATAATACTGACGCATGTCTTTCCTCCCTGAACGTATTCGAAAATACTCAAAACTTTGCTGCCTTTGATCAAAAAAATCATTCGCAGCAAACCTTCTGTTGTCTTTCGAATTGTATCACAGATTTCCCTGCTTTCAAAGCGGGAACAAAAGGAAACGCAGGAAATGGGTAACAGCCGGGTCCTGTATGCCTGTCAACACAGCGGCAGCCCTTTCAGTCTTCTTTCCGGCTCATCAGGACCGCATCTTCCTTCGGCGCCTCGTAATAACTCTTTCTCAGCCCGTCCTGCACGAAGCCCAGCTTTTCGTAAAGCCGGATCGCGCTCTCGTTGCTCTGGCGCACCTCCAGGTGCCAGACCCTGACCCCTGCTTTTTTCGTCTCACGGATCAGGCCTTCCATCAGCATCTGCCCAATGCCTCTTTTTCTGCAGTCCTCCCGGACGCATACATTGGTAATCTCCCCCTCATCCAGGCTCAGGATGATCCCGCAGTATCCCAGGATCTCTCCATCTTCCTCCGCGGTCAGAAACAGCGCGTCCTCCCTGATCAGAAAGGTGAAAAAACCATTTGCCGTCCACGGGGTGGAAAAATTTGCCTCTTCGATGGGCAGTACCTGATCCAGATCCGGGATTTCCATCTGACGTATCGTTACCATATCAGGGTTTCACCTCCCGCTCTTCGCGTTCACGTTCCGCCTGAGATTTGCGCAGATATTCCGGTTCCATTTCCTCCGCCGGCTGGCATTTGCCTTCCCGGTAGTAAATCGCAGCCAGTGCGCCCACCGCGCCGGCTCTCTGCCGGTTCAGGTGTGCCGGCGCAAAGGAGTACGGGATTTCCAGAAGCTGTGCCAGCTGTTCCTGATAAACCGGGACACCGTCTCCCAGGAAAATGACCTCCTGTCCCAGTTCATTCAGCGTCTGCGCCAGATCTACAACGCTGACCGCCTCCTGGGGCCGCAGGATATCCAGCATACCGTCCGTATAACAGTAAACGCCGGTATACACCTGATTTCTCCGGGCATCCATGATCGGACAGATGATCCGGTCCGTCACACCAAGATTGTATGCCAGCGCGTCCACCGTAGGAACCGCGATCAGAGGTTTTGCCAGGGCAAGGCCAAGCCCCTTTGCCGTAGCCGCCCCGATCCGAAGCCCGGTAAAGGACCCCGGTCCGGCTGCCACCGCGATCGCATCCACAGTATGCAGATCCAGCTCCAACATCTGTGCCACCGTATCCAACATCGGCAGCAGCGTCTGGGAATGTGTTTTCTTATAATTTACCGTATATTCGCCCAACAGGATATCGTCCTCCAGCACCGCTACCGATGCCACCATTCCTGAACTGTCCAACGCCAGTATTCTCATCGTATCCCCTCACTTTCCAACAGTTTTTCTATATCTTCGTCCAGCCCTTCCAACGTGATCTTCCGATAGTCGAAGCCTTTTTCCAGATCCTTTTCAATTTTCACCGCCGTAATCTGATCCGGCAGCAGCTCCCGGATCAGGTCCGCCCACTCAATCATGCAGACGCCTTCTCCGAAAAAGTAATCGTCATATCCGATCTCTTCCATCTCCTCAAGATCACCGATACGATAGACATCGAAATGATAAAAAGGAAGCCGACCTTCCTCATAGACCTGTACAATCGTAAATGTAGGGCTGTTCACCGGCTCCTCAATTCCAAGTCCATGGGCAAACCCCTGGGTAAAAACCGTTTTTCCGACGCCCAGATCTCCGACCATCGTATAAATCTGTCCGGGACGGGCATGTTTCCCGAGAAATTCCCCCAGCGCGCGGGTTTCACGGGCATTCTGTGTTTCTATGATCATAATTTCCCCTTTCCTGACGCACTTGCTGCGTCATCAAGGTAGATTTGGAAGTTTACTTCCAAACTTCTATCTCCTGTTATCTGTCAGTTGCCATTCACGGGATTATTTTAACATACCCACGGTGGCATGACAATGGGCGGAAAAAAATCGTAACCGTTCAGCCAGCTGGGCTGCTACAAAAATTCCGCTTGCCTTGCCTTTGGAAAACACTTATAATCAGAATAGCTGGCAGCGCTGTATTCCGCCGTTTCGGCGGCAGCACGACCTTTTATCACGAAATAAAGGAGACGAATGATTATGGCAAATCCAATTGTTACATTTACCATGCAGAACGGCGATGTGATCAAAGCAGAACTGTATCCGGAGATCGCTCCGAATACCGTCAACAATTTTGTAAGCCTCGTTCAGAAAGGATTCTATGACGGTCTGATCTTCCACCGCGTGATCCGCGGCTTTATGATCCAGGGCGGCGACCCGCAGGGTACCGGAATCGGCGGCCCTGGCTACTCCATCCCGGGCGAATTCGCTCAGAATGGTTTCCTGACCAACAACCTGGCTCACACGGAAGGTGTTCTGTCCATGGCACGGGCTATGGATCCTGACTCCGCAGGTTCCCAGTTCTTCATCATGCACAAAACTTCTCCGCATCTGGACGGCGCTTATGCTGCTTTCGGCAAAGTGATCGAAGGCATGGATGTGGTAAACGCAATCGCTGAAACCGCAACTGATTTCCGTGACCGCCCGCTGGAAGAGCAGAAACTGGCTTCTGTTACCGTGGAAACTTTCGGCGTTGAGTATCCGGAACCGGAAAAATGCTAGAGCTTGTTTGAAAAAATCCTGAAGGAGAAATTCCCCGTTCCGGGGGATGACGGAAAATTATTTTTCATCATCCCCCGGACGCCTTTCTCCGACAGGATTTTTTTTACTGATCACCAGATCTGACTGAACGGTTACCCAGACGGATCACTGCCGCCTTCCTTTGCCAGTTTCCTCAATTCAAAACAACTCTGTGGAATAATATCTGTCCGCGCTGTCCGGAAGCAGTACAACCACCGTCTTTCCCTCGTTCTCCGGCCTTGCGGCTGCCTGAACGGCGGCATACAGCGCCGCGCCGGAAGAAATTCCCACAAGGATTCCCTCCGTCTTTGCCAGTTCTCTTGCCATCGCAAACGGTTCCTCGTTATCCACCGTCATAATCTCATCAAAAATCTCCGTGTCCAGCACCTCCGGGACAAACCCTGCTCCGATTCCCTGGATCTTATGGGTGCCTGCCGCACCGCCGGACAGCACCGGGGAAGTCTCCGGTTCGACGGCTATGATCCGGATTTCCGGCTTCTGCTGCCGCAGATACTGCCCGGTTCCGGTGATGGTTCCGCCGCTTCCCACGGCTGAGACAAAGACATCGATGTTCCCGTCCGTGTCCCGCCAAAGTTCCGGACCCGTGGTTTCAAAATGCGCCATGGCATTGGCTGGGTTCTCAAACTGACCTGGAAGAAAGCTTCCCGGAATCTGCTCCACCAGTTCCTTCGCTTTTTCAATCGCGCCTGCCATCCCCTGTGTACCATCCGTCAGAACAATCTCCGCTCCATAGGCCTTCAGAATATTTCTTCGTTCCACGCTCATGGTCTCCGGCATCGTCAGGATCAGATGAAACCCTTCCGAAGCTGCCAGCGCCGCCAGCCCGATTCCCGTATTTCCTGAGGTTGGCTCCACGATCGTTGCTCCCGGCGCGATCAGCCCTTTTTCCAGCGCGTCTTTCAACATCCCCAGCGCCGCCCGGTCCTTGACACTTCCGGAGGGATTCAGATACTCCAATTTTGCCAGCAGACGTGCTTTCAGTTGATATTTCTTTTCCATCCCCCGAAGCTCCAGCAGCGGAGTATTCCCGATGAGTTCTGCAATGTTCTGATAAATCTGCGCCATTTTTCTTCCCCTTTCCCGACGGCTGTCAGCCTTCTGCCAGCTCAACGACTGCCAATGATTTTCTATCAATTTATGATTTCATCCTCAAGACGTCTCTTTGGAACATAATGCACATCCTTCTCGTCCCGGTAATAATCCGTCTCCCCGCTCGCCGGAACCTCTGTCAGCACGATCTCTTCCTGTGGTTTTCCAAGCGCAACGACCAGAAGCGGATGAACATTCTCTTTCAGCTTCAGTGCCTCTCTCACCTCTCCTGCTGTAAAGTTGCCGATCATACAGCCGCCCAGACCCTTTTCCACTGCTGCCAGCAGCATGGTCTGAGCCACAATTCCAACATCCTTCATGTAACGGTTCAGATTTGGATCAATCTCAGAATCCTGGCAGATAATGATAAACGCAGTCGGTCCATGTCCCGGATGTGGAAGCTGCAGCTGCGGCAAAGCCCGCGCCCATCGGGTGAGCGAAAGCACCTCCTTCACCATCTCTTTTTCATAAACCAAAAAATATTTCAATGGCTGTTTGTTCACACTGGATGGACAAAGCCTCGCACAGTCCACAAACTCCATCAGTGTCTCTCTGGAAATCGAAACACTCTCATCAAACCCCCGATAACTTCTATTTTTCAATACCAGATCTTTCAGCATATAGCGCTCTCCTTTCTTTTTCCTCTTTACAGTCACTCTTTTCTGAAAAACTTTTGTCTTTCCTCCCATTATAACGGAAACTTTCAGAAAAATTCAAGACTTACTTTTATAGTTTTCCGTCTTATGGTATGATAAAAAAAATGAATTTACAGGAGGACAAAACAATGCTTGTAACAACAACCAACACCATCGAGGGAAAACGTATTCTGGAGTACAAAATGGTAGTGTTTGGCGAAGTGATCACCGGTGTAAACTTCGTACGCGATTTTGCTGCCGGAATGCGCAATTTCTTCGGCGGCCGCTCACAGGGATATGAAGAGGAACTGGTAAACGCCCGCAATCAGGCAATGGATGAAATGATCTCCCGTGCCACTCAGCTCGGCGCAAACGCCATCGTGGGCGTGGATATTGATTACGAGGTTCTCGGTGCCGACAATGGTATGATGATGGTCACCGCTTCCGGAACGGCTGTAGTGACCGACTGACCCGTAAGGTCAAAAAATTTTGGTCTTCAAAATATTTTTAGGAAATCTCTTGACTTTCTTTGATTTTCAAAGTATTCTATATATAGTTTTTAATACTACTTATTATTCTTTTAAATACCATATATAAGAATCTATAGGTCAAAGGAGATTTCATATGTCTTTACCAGCATTACAAATCGGCAATCTTACCGCGCCAGTCCCGATCATTCAGGGCGGCATGGGCGTAGGGATCAGCTTGTCCTCACTGGCAGGCGCAGTAGCAAAAGAAGGGGGCATCGGTGTCATTTCCGCCGCTCAGCCGGGCTTTCGCGAGGCAGATTTTGCCAAAGATCCCCTGGCAGCCAACTTAAGAGCGCTGGCGTACCATATCCGGCGTGCCAAGGAGCTCTCAAACGGCGGCATCATCGGTGTCAATATCATGTGTGCCCTGACCCATTATCAGGAATATGTCAAATGCTGTATCGACAACGGCGCAGATCTGATCATCTCCGGCGCAGGCCTTCCCAGTGATCTGCCACGCTATACGGAGGGAAGCTCCATCAAACTGGCTCCCATCGTCTCGCCGCCGAAGACCGCCAAAGTTCTTCTGAAGCTCTGGGATCTTCATTATCACCGCGTACCCGATCTGGTGGTCATCGAAGGACCGAAAGCAGGCGGACACCTGGGCTACAGTCCCGAGGATGTCGCGCAGCTGGAAACCGAAGGATACGACCGGCAGGTACAGGAAATTCTGGATATCGTCCACGGTTATGAAGAAAAATATCAGCAGCGCATTCCGGTAGTATTTGCCGGAGGTGTGTTCGACCGAAAGGACATTGACCATTATCTCTCCCTGGGCTGTGCCGGGGTACAGATGGCGACCCGCTTCGTTGTAACCGAGGAATGCGACGCCGATCCCCGTTACAAACAGGCGTACCTGAATGCCCGGAAAGAAGATATCACCATCATGAAAAGCCCGGTGGGAATGCCCGGCCGCGCAATACGGAACAGCTTTCTGAAGCTCCATGAACAGGAACCGGAAAAGATCACCCATTGTTATCAATGCCTGAAAAAGTGTGACCGTGCTTCCATTCCCTACTGCATCACCACAGCGCTGACCCGTGCCGCGGAAGGCAATGTGGAGGATTCTCTTCTGTTCTGTGGGGAAAACGCGTGGAGATTGACAGAAATGACCACCGTCCACGACCTGATGCAGGAACTTTGTCATGACTGAAGAAAGATCAGATAAGATTTACATTCAAAGATCCCCTGAACGTACAGCACAGAAAACTGTGCCCTGCGTTCAGGGGATCTTTTTGCTTCCAATATACTCCGTAACATCTTTTAAAATTGCTTTCCGCACCTTTCAAACACGTTCCAGCGCTTTTTCTATCTTCCGGAAATCCTTCAGCGCCTGCCAGCCGATCCGGACAATCTTTTTTATATTGATAGAATTGACTCCTCCCTGCCTCGGCCGGAAAGTAATCGGCAAATACTTCACCCGATAGGGCCCTTTGCAGTAAAGAACTGAGATCAGCACGTTCGAGAGATTGAAGCCCTCCGGAACCCTCTTCAGGACCTCCCGTAAAGTATCCGCATGCATCAGACGATACGGTGTATTGGCATCCTCCACCCATACCCTGAAAGTCAGCCCCACCACCAGCCGCAGCACCCGGGTGACGAAGATCCTGCTCTTTCCATCCTGGCGATGGCACCGCTTGCCGATCAGCAGATCATACTGCTCCCTCTGCTCCCAGAACGGCTCAAATTCCTCCGGAAGTGTCTGCCCGTCCGAGTCTGTCTGAAACACGTAATCTGCCCCGTGCTCCAGCGCATAATGATACCCATAGAGAACCGTCGCCCCATGTCCTGCGTTGGGCTTCGTCACCGCCTCCAGGAGGGGATATTTTTTCTGATACTCCTGCAGGATTTTGTACGTTCCGTCCTTGCTTCCGTCATCGATGACCACCAGCCTCGAGGTGCCTTCTGCCGAATGACGTTCCACAACCGGGTGCCAGTCCCGGATCACCTGCTCGATGTTTTCTTCTTCATTATATGCCGGTATTACTATATATAATCTGTCCATGTCTGAACTCCAAATCATCCATTGTTCTGCTTTCTCTGCTTTTGGCAGATACATGAGGGAAAGGGCTGCGCGATGCACAGCCCTTTCCCGTACACGTATTTACTTTAGCATTAAAAAGATTCGTTGACAATACTCTTTTTCAAAAAGCCTACCCCCATAGGATACGGCCCCGTATGCACTCCAATGGTCGCCCCAATCTGGATCTCTTCCCATTCTGTGATTCCATATCCGCGTTTTTTCAGCTCATCTCTCAGCTGCTTTTTAAAGGGTTCATATTCCGGCACCGGAAGCCCGACTCCTGTGGCGAGATAATATTCTTCCAGTACAATATGATTCTTTTCAATGTATTCAAACATCCTCTCAATGATTTTCTGGAGAGACTTCTTCCTGCCCCGGCAGATCTCCGGCGATACCAGTTCGCCATCGTAATACTGCAGCAGCGGCTTGATATTCAAAACACTTCCAGCGATCGACGCTGCCTTTCCGATCCTTCCTCCATGTTCCAGATACTCCAGATCGCTGGTGGTAAAAAAGATATGTCCGGTACTCCGGATCGGTTCCAGCGCTTTGACCGCTTCTTCCATTGACATTCCCTGATTTCTCAGACGTACCGCTTCTTTCACGAACATCCCCTGAAGCGCCGTCACCAGCTGGGAATCCATCACCTCGATCCTTGCATCTTCATATTCCTCTTCCAATTCCTGCTTCGCATTGATGGCAGCCTGCAGGGACCCGCTGAATTTCTGTGTCAGGCAAATACACAGCACCGGACATCCCTGACTGACGAAAGGCAGAAATGCTTTTCGGTAATCCTCCGCCGAAGGCATGGATGTCTTCGGATAACATCCGGTCTGCTCCGCCATTTTTTTGTAAAAATCAGTCACTGAGATGTCTTTTCCTTCCCGATAATAAGTTTCCCCGTCAAACGATACATAAAACGGTACGATCGTCACCTTTTCCCGTTCCGTATACTCTCCTGCCAGATCACAGGAGCTGTCGCTCACAATCCCAAATTTCATCATACCCGGCCTTTCCCGCTTTTCTGCGAAAGCTTCTTCAAAATAGTTATAGAAAATGTTACAATAGTAACATCGAATCCACAAAAAATCAACCCCAGGAAGACGAACTGTGACAAAAAGGAGGTTTTTGTTCATGAATGCCCCAAAAAGATCCCGGCCAGCCAACCAGTTTACCAAACACTGCATCATGGAAGCGCTTCTTCAGCTGATGCACACTCAGGAATACGACGATATCTCGATCACAGACATTACCAAACGCGCCGGTGTCTCACGAATGTCCTATTACCGCAATTATAATTCGAAAGATGAGATCCTGATGGACTATATGTATCAGATCATCCTGGAATACGCGCAGGAACTGGATCTTTCCAACATCCGTACCGGATTTCAGACGTACGAGCATATCCTTCAAAGTTTGAAATATCTTCAAAAATATAAGGATTACGTCCTCTGTCTCCAGAAAGCAAACCGCTCCGAAATCCTGCTTCACGGTCTGGATATGTACATGCTCACGGTCACTGACGCAAAAGAAAAATCATTTTTCGAAAAATGTGAACTCTATTATTACTCCGGAGCCCTTTACAATATTTTTCTTCACTGGATCCGGGACGGAATGAACGAAGACATCGAAGTGGTCGCACAGATCATCTACGACCATGTAAAACACAACCGCTACGATATGACCGGAGTCCCTCTGGAAATTTTTCCAAAAGAACCGCAGCAGTAACAGTTCCTCTGACTTTTCCAAAAGAACCACAGCAGTAACAGTTCCTCTGACTGAGCTGTTGCCCGCCGCAAGAACGGAATTGGCAGCCGATATTTACAAAGAATGGCAAATTGTGCTAAACTATGAGAGAAAATAATGTCGAAAATACTTATTACAGAAAGGATGAAACAACATGCAGACATTTCAACGTGTAACACCGGAACAGCTTGACGATTATGAAAAAAGCTATGCGTCCAGCCCGCTCTGCCGCGCGATGACCAATGCGCTTTACAACACCTCCGTCAAGGACGCCGCTTTCTGCCATGCAGGTCTGTCTCAGGCACAGCATGCATTTTCTATCGATCTGCCGACCCTTCCGGCCACAAACCAGAAGGCAAGCGGACGCTGCTGGATCTTCTCCGCACTGAATGTGCTTCGAGAAGTAACCGCAAAAAAATGTAATCTCGATGCTTTCGAACTTTCACAGAACTATGTCGCATTCTGGGATAAATTCGAAAAAGCCAATTATATGCTGGAAAGCGTTATTTCCCTTGCCGACCGCCCCACCGACGACCGCGTTCTCTGCCAGGTACTGAGTACTGGCGTGCAGGACGGCGGACAGTGGGATATGTTCGTCAATCTTGTGGAAAAATACGGCGTGATTCCGAAATCCGCAATGGAAGAAACCTTCCAGAGCAGCAATACCCGCGCAATGAACCAGCTACTCAACACAAAACTCCGCCAGTGTGCCGCAGCCCTGAAACGAGCGGCTGCGGAAGGCAAGGACGTACAGGCTATGAAATCTGAAATGCTGAAGGATGTCTATAAATTCCTCTGCATGTGTTTCGGATGCCCGCCCAAAACGTTTGATTTTGAATATGTGGATAAGGACAAACAGTACCATATTGTACATAATCTCACACCACAGACCTTCTATCAGGAGTATGTCGGCCTGAATCTCCGTGAGGATTACGTAAGCATCATCAATTCCCCAACCGCAGACAAACCGTTCGGAAAAACCTACACCGTAGATTACATCGGAAACGTGGCGGAAGGTTCCCCGATCCGTTACTACAACCTTCCAATGGACACGCTCCGCTCCCTGATCGTACGTCAGCTCTCCGACGGCGAACCGGTATGGTTCGGAAGCGATGTGGGACATATGGGCGACAGAGAAAAGGGAATCTGGAGCACCGAATGCTATGATTACGCAGGTACGTTTGGATTCGATTTTGAAATGACGAAGGAAGACCGCCTGGACTACCGCGAAAGCGCGATGAATCACGCAATGGTGATCACTGGCGTGAATCTTGACGAGAACGGCCAGCCAGACAAATGGAAAATTGAAAACAGCTGGAGCGACGAACATGGCAACAAGGGTTACTACCTGATGAACGCTGAATGGTTTGACCAGTTTGTATATCAGGCGGTCATCAATAAAAAATATCTCACAGAAGAACAGCTGAAAGAGGCTTCCGCTGAACCCCTTCATCTGAACCCGTGGGATCCGATGGGGACGCTTGCAGATTGATTTTGCGCTTTACTAATAACGTCCTGGACAGTATTCATCCGTACCCACTTGGCATATTACAGCGATAAAAAATCCGGATCGATAAGAATTTCTCTTATCGAATCCGGATTTCTTTTTACCACGCAAATGGTATGAATGGCATAAATCCACTATTCCATTCCCAGTTTCTGCATTTCCTCGTTCACATCCGTCTCACAGAACCGCATGGCCAGAATCGTGCGCTCCATCAGATCCTCCAGTGTCCATCCCAGTTTCTCTGCACCCTCTGTAATAATTTCTCTGGAACATCCCGCTGCAAACCGCTTATCCTTAAATTTCTTTTTGAGACTTTTCAGTTCCATATCGGATACGCTTCTGGAAGGACGCATTTTTGCCGCCGCCCAGATCAGACCTGTCAGTTCATCGCATGCAAACAATACTTTTTCCATTTCATGCTCCGGTTCCACATCACTGCAGTGCCCGAAACCGTGGCTGCACACGGCATGGATCACTTCCGGCTCTACGTTTTCTCCCTGCAGAAGTTCCACAGCCTTTTTACAGTGCTCTTCCGGATATCTTTCGAAATCAACATCATGAAGCAGTCCGCAGATTCCCCAGAATTCCTTTTCCTCTCCGTATCCCAGCTGCTCTGCAAACCATTTCATACATCCTTCCACCGTCAAGCCGTGCCGGATATGAAAGGATTCGCTGTTATATTTTCTTAAAATTTCCAACGCCGTTTCATGATTCAGTTTTGTCTGCATTTTCATATGCTCCTTTCCATCTTCCGTATAACAGAAAAAAGCTGTACTAAAAAAGTACAACTTCTCTCCCCAGTGCCGCAGGCCGGAATCGAACCGGCACGGGTATCGCTACCCACGGGATTTTAAGTCCCGGGCGTCTGCCTGTTCCGCCACTACGGCTTAATGGAACCTATAGGGCTCGAACCTATGACCCTCTGCTTGTAAGGCAGATGCTCTCCCAGC
>DSTMC04003__coassemble_733_pt1 | contig 49252 bp, 37 predicted proteins | sample DSTMC04003__metabat2_high_PE_023 | metagenome-assembled genome bin DSTMC04003 | reverse complement strand
GGTGCATCAGATTGGAGATTGTGTGTATGAAGAAGATTATCATAAATAAGATTCGATGTAAAAAGTGCGCCACTGTGGGAATCGGGAAGATTGGGAAGAACTAAGCGAATATGATGACCAAGCATAAAATGTGAAAGAGAGGTATCTGCAGATGAATAACGTCCAGCTCTCAAATCCCCAAAACGGAAGGGTAGACCTGCATCTTCACACGAGAAACAGTGATGGCGATGACACACTTTCCGATGTAATCCGAATGGCGGCAGAAGAAGGACTGAAAGTGATCGCTGTCACAGATCATAATAAATTTTCCTTGGAGCAGTGCAGAAATGAGGGAGAATTGAATGTTATTCCGGGCTGTGAGTTTTCTACTGCATATTTGGCTCCGGCGAGGGAAGAGACAGTGGAAGTTCATGTGGTCGGCCTTTTTCCGGAAGGTGTAAACCCGGAAGATTTTAACGGTATTTTTCAGAATATCCAAAGCGGAAAGAAATCATATGTGGATGCGATTCTTCAGCAGTTGGAAAGCATTGGGCTGCATATCAGTCTTGCGGAAGTGGAAGCGGTCAGACGGCCGGGGCGGCATATGGGACGGCATGATATTGCCGAGGTTTTAATCCGCAGAGGATATGCGAAAGATATGGATGACGCATTCGATAGATATATCGGTGATTTCAGTCCTTATTATGTTCCGTCAACCAGATTTATCGGATACGCTTCTATGGAGCAAGTCGTTCAGCAGATTATAAATTCAGGAGGAATTCCTGTACTTGCACATCCCTGGGGGTATGGCATGGGAGAACAAGAGATCCGGCAACTGATTTCGGATTTTAAAAGTGTTTCTGGAGAGTTGGGCGGTCTTGAAGTTTATTATGAATTGTATTTGGATGACCCGGAAAAAATGAATTTTTTGAGGTGCATGGCTCTGGAATACGATCTGCTTCCATCTGCGGCATCGGATCGTCACAGAGCGCCACAGCCGTTTGCATCCACAAATGGGTTGGCAATGTATCAGAAAATGCTGGCAAAGCTGAATCAGTGTAAGAACGGATAATAGCATTTGGATAGCGAGGATAATACGGATGAGGAAGTATTGTTTCATTGGGGATACTGAGACTAATAAGTGTTACTGCAGCAAATGCGGCTGTATTGTCCTTCAGGATGATTACAATATGAAGAAATATGCGGACAGCTGTGACAGAGGAAGATATTCTTGCTGTACAAAAGGTTTTTCCCATCGTTCAGGCTATCTATCATCTGCAGATGTTGGTACATATCTATAAGACAAAGGGGCTGGCGTACCGGATTCCGCCCGGTCTGGATAAAGAATCCCTTGTATTTTCCATGCAGAACGCTCAGTTGCCCCGGGAGTTCAGGATCCGGACTCGGCTGGAAAATTACCAGATGGAGGCGGCGTTCAGACGGGTTGTGTTGTCTATGAAATATTTGGAGCTGACTACGGAGGCTGAACCGGACAGGCAATATTTTGAACCGATGGTTGGAAATGATTAAAATACCAACAGCAAAGACGGAGACGCAAAACAGAGCGGTGGAGCGGAAACAGGAAGTCACAGGTATTTTCGCCGGCGACTTCCACATTATTATTGTTAAATTTCCCCATCCGCAATTGACGCATCCCCCTGTCCCGTCGTATAATAATTACAATGCAGGTTTATTAAATTACAAGATACAGGAAAAGAACGCAATGATTTTTGAGACACACGCACATTACGATGATGAGGCATTTGACAGTGACAGAGAAGAACTTCTTTCTTCCATGCAGGAAAACGGGATCGGACATATCGTCAATGTTTCCGCCAGCCTGGATTCCCTTGACAGGACCAGGGAACTGATGGAACAATATCCCTTTATCTACGGTGCAATGGGACTGCATCCGGACGAGGTAGGCGATATGAATGAAGCCGTTATGCAGAAACTGAGAGACTACTGCCGTCTGGAAAAAACGGTGGCGGTCGGTGAGATCGGTCTGGATTACTACTGGGAGAAAGAGAATCATGAGACTCAGCGGTACTGGTTTGAACGGCAGCTGGAACTTGCCAGGGAGGAGAAACTTCCTGTGATCATTCACAGCAGGGATGCGGCTGCAGATACGCTTCAGGTGATGAAGGACTGCCGGGCCGGTGAGATCGGCGGTGTGGTTCATTGCTTTTCTTATTCCAGAGAGATGGCAGGAGAATATCTGAAGATGGGGCTGTATCTGGGAATCGGCGGCGTACTTACGTTCAAGAATGCCCGAAAACTCCGGGAAGTGGTGGAATATGCGCCTCTGGACCAGCTGCTGCTGGAGACCGACAGTCCGTATCTGGCTCCGGTTCCTTACCGGGGAAAAAGAAATTCGTCCCTGAATATTCCGCTGATCGTACAGCAGATCGCGGAAATCAAACATCTGTCCTGTGAGGAAGTCATAGAACAGACGGAACAAAATGCGATGCATTTATTTCTTGCAAATCAGTAGATTTGATTTTTGGGAGGAGAAAGAGAAATGATTCATTGGAAGAGACTTGGAAAAAAGCGCGCGAAGTTGGTTCGGTTTGCTTTTGTCAGTTCTCTGATCGCTATGTTGGGAACACCAATGGCGGTATCTGCGGATCCGTATATACAGGAGGAACCAACAGCGCAGCAGGAGGTACTGGCAGCTTCCGTTCCTGCCGCCCAGCCGGAAGTTTCCGCTGACGGACAGGCGGAAGAATCCGCTGCGGAGACGGCTCCGACGTCGGAAACAACTCCGGAAGCAGAGTCAACACCAGAAGCGGCGCCGACACCGGAAACAATGCCAGAGGCAACCCCGACGCCGGAAGCGACGCCAACGCCAGAGACAACCCCGACACCGGAAACGACGCCGACACCAGAAACAACCCCGACACCGGAAGCAACACCGACGCCAGAGGCAACCCCGACGCCGGAAGCGATGCCGACACCGGAGGCAACGCCGACGCCGGAAGCAACGCCGACGCCAGAGGCAACGCCGACACCGGAAGCAACGCCGACGCCAGAGGCAACGCCGACACCGGAAGCAACGCCAACACCGGAAGTGACGCCGACACCAGAGGCAACGCCAACGCCGGAAGCAACGCCGACACCAGAAGCGACGCCGACACCAGAGGCAACGCCAACGCCGGAAGCGACGCCGACGCCAGAGGCAACACCAACCCCGGAGGCAACGCCGGCACCAGAAGAAACGGTTCCACAGGAGCCTTCTGCCCCGGTGATAACGGTTACGCCGCCGAAAGTAAGTATCGAAAATACTCCGTGGTTATTCCATACGGTAGAGAAAGATTATGCGCTGGTACAGGTCAATACATATCTGAATGTCCGTGAAGGAAAGGGAACCTCCTACCGGATCGTGGGAACAATCCCGAAGAATGGTCTGTGTTATGTGATCGCGGACGCGGATTCTGACTGGGTATTTATTGAATCCGGTGATGTACGCGGATTTGTCAGCAAACGTTATCTTCTGACCGGCGAGGCAGCGCATAACGCGGTGAAAACGGCAGGCGAGGACAGTTATGTATTGGGTGAAGTGAAAGTGGAGCCCTGGGACAATGAGGCTTACACGTATTCCTACGATACGGTGAAGACCGTGCTTTCCACAAGCGCATTCCGCAATTCTGTTCTGACTTACGCGCAGCAGTTTCTTGGAAATCCGTATGTATGGGGTGGAACGAGCCTGACCAATGGTGCGGACTGTTCCGGATTTGTACAGCAGATTTTTGCAAACTTCGGATATGAACTGCCGCGTACCTCCAGAGAGCAGGCGAACGCAGGAGAAAAGATTTCTCTGGAAGAGGCTCAGCCAGGCGACCTGGTATTCTATCAGAGAGACAATGGATATATCTATCACGTTATGATCTACATGGGAGACGGAAAGGTCATCCATGCCAGCAGTGAAAAAACGGGAATCATTATTTCCGATTACAACTACAGCCGTTCCACCGGATATGCGGTGAGAGTTATTGAGGAAGATCCAAGTGTCATTACGATCAATTCCGGAGAGAATTATGTGAAGCCCAACGGTCAGTATCTCGGCAAATTTAAACTGACTGCTTACTGCAACTGCCCGATCTGCTGCGGCAAATGGTCCGGCGGCCCGACCGCATCGGGAACCGAGCCCACGCAGGGACGTACCGTTGCGATTGCGGGACTTCCGTTCGGAACGAAGCTGAACATCGGCGGTCAGGTCTTCACCGTAGAAGACAGAGGTACACCGTACGGCCATGTGGATGTCTATATGAACAGCCATGACGAGGCAAATGTATTCGGCGTACAGTACGCGGATGTGTTCCTTCAGGATTAAGTCAAAAACCCGCGGGAATAAAATCTTTTATAGCTGATATGAGACCCTCACATAGGACAAGGAAAGTTCTATGTGGGGGTTTTGTTTTTGGGAATGCATTCAGTACATCGAAAAATAAATAGCTAGCCATTTTTTTCAATGTACTGAATGTCACTGGGTTTCTTTGTGTAAATCGCATAAAAATACTAAGCTCGACACAAAATATTTATTGACTTCTTCTATACCGATTGGTATAATATACGAAAAGAAAAGCTGAAGTTCACGAAGGATTTCTGACAGTGATATTTGAAGTTACAGTTCAGCCCAGGTCTGCGCATATGCTGCGCAGACCGTAAGAACGTGATTCAGGAGTGCAAAATCCTATCGCCGAAGGCGATTTTCAACGGATTTTGCAGGTAACGGTTCAGCAGGGCTGAATTGTTACTGTTTGAATGACAGCAGAGCAGGAAATCTGAGCAGCAAGGAGATGGACAATGGATAACCGACAGGCAATACTGGACAGCGCTCTGACGTTGTTTTATGAAAAAGGATATGACGCGGTGGGCGTACAGCAGATCGTGGATGCAGCAGGGGTGACAAAGCCCACTCTGTATTATTATTTCGGAAGTAAACAGGGTTTGCTGTCTTGTCTTCTGGAAGAGCATTTTTCAAGGCTGGAAACACAGATGGAAAAAGTGAAGGATGCGCCGGAAAAGATCCAGGATAAGCTGTATCATGCGGCGAGGATTTTTTTAAATGGAGCATCCGCAGAACCGGAGTTTTATCTGCTGATGCTCGCGCTGTTTTATTCCGGAAGAAAGAGCGAGGGGTTTCAGACGGTATATCCTCTGATTGAACGATATTATCGGATCTTCGTGGAGATATTTGAGCATGCCAGCCAGGAACTTGGAAATATGCGCGGACGGCAGAGGCAGTTTGCAGTAGGATTTTCGGGTATGCTCAATCATTATCTGATGCTTGAGGCAAAAGATATGGATGATCTGTCCAATCTTACGATCACGGATCAGGAAGTATATGAGATTGTGCATCAGTTTATGTATGGAATTTATTCTTAACAGCAGGAGGTTTTAAACAAATGGCACCATGGTATGAGGCAGCGGAATTTTATCATATTTATCCAATCGGACTTTGCGGCGCGCCCGCACGAAATGAACAGGAGGAAGTGACCCATCGGTTTGATGTTCTGACCGAATGGCTGGAGCATGCGGCGGATCTTGGATTTACTGCGGTTTATATCGGACCGCTGTTTGAATCCACCACCCATGGATACGATACCAGGGATTACCGGACGGTGGACCGGCGGCTGGGAAACAACGAAGATTTCAGGAAATTCGTTGCCCGTGCCCATGAACTGGGTGTGAAGGTCGTTGTGGACGGCGTGTTCAATCATACGGGAAGAGAGTTTTTTGCTTTCCGGGATATTCAGGAAAAGAGAGAAGGTTCCCGTTACTGCGGATGGTACAAGGGAATCTGGTTTGGAGGGAATACCTGTTACAATGACGGATTTTCCTACGAGGCATGGAGGAATTGTTTTGAACTGGTAAATCTGAATCTCCAGAATCAGGAAGTCCGGGATTATCTGCTGGATGTGATCGATTTCTGGATCGATGAATTTGATATTGACGGCATCCGCCTGGATTGTGCGGACTGCCTGGATTTTGGTTTTATGGAGCAGATGCGCGCCAGAACCGGAAGAAAAAAAGAAGACTTCTGGCTGATGGGAGAAGTGATCCACGGAGATTACAGCCGTTATATCCAGGATGGACAGAAGATGCTTCACAGTGTCACCAACTATGAACTGCACAAAGGCCTGTATTCCGGACACAACGATCACAATTACTTTGAGATTGCCCATACAATCCGGAGGGAGTTTGATGAAAATGGCGGAATTTACCGTGGAATGAAGCTGTACAGCTTTGTGGACAATCATGATGTGGACAGGATCGCGTCGAAACTTCAGGATCAGGCATGTCTGATCCCGGTACATGCGCTTCTGTATTTCCTGCCGGGTATCCCTTCTGTGTACTATGGTTCCGAGTTTGGAATCAGCGGAAGGAAAGAGGGAGGAAATGATGCGCCTCTGCGTCCGGCGCTGTCCCTGAAGGAACTGGAAAAAGAAGCGCCGCATCCGGAACTGGCAGAGTGGATCCGGCAGATGTCAAAGATCCGCAGGGAACACCCGGCATGTACGGAGGGAAGATATCGGGAGCTTCTTCTGACCAACCGCCAGTACGCTTTCTGCCGGTACAGCGATTCGGATTATCTGCTGGTTGCGGTCAACAATGATCCACAGGAAGCGGAAGTGCAGATTCCGGTGGAGGGAGCATTCACTTATATCAATGTTTTGACGAAGGAAGAAGCGCCGGTGGAAAACGGCAGAGCGGCAGTAAAGCTTCCGGCATGCGGATGCGTGTTGCTGGAGCGTGTTTGAAAAATTATGGTAACCGTTCAGCCGACTGGACTGTTACGATTGATTCCCAGGGAATAAAGAAGGGATAAGGAGAGAGTATTATGGGAGAAACAAGAAAGAAAGCGTCAGAAAGAAAGTCTGTGAAGAAAAAAAACACCGGAAGCCCGGCAGCGGAAGAAAAGAAATTCCGTTTTTCTGATCTGGATCAGTATCTGTTCGGGCAGGCGACACATTATGAGATCTTCTGGAAGATGGGCGCACATCCGGACCGGGTGGACGGAAAAGCGGGCACGTGGTTTACTGTTTGGGCGCCGCATGCCAGCGATGTTTCTGTAGTAGGAGATTTTAATAACTGGACGCCGGGTGTGCACCGAATGGAACGGACCGGTGAGGGGGGAGTTTACGAACTGTTCATTCCGGGCGTGACGGAAGGCGCGCTGTATAAATACTGCATCAAAACCAGGAGCGGAAGCCTGGTATACAAGGCGGATCCCTACGCCTTTGCATCCGAAAAACGTCCGGGAACCGCTTCCAGAGTCGCCCGGATCGATGGGTATAAATGGGGCGACGACAGCTGGATGGAGAAACGGAAAAGCTTTGATCCGAAGACTTCAGCGATGACAGTCTATGAGGTGCATCCGGGTTCCTGGATGAAGCATCCGTGGTCAGAGTCGAATCCGGAAGGTTTTTACAATTATGTTCAGTTTGCTCATGCGCTGACCGACTATGTCAAAGAGATGGGTTATACTCATGTAGAGCTGATGGGCATTGCGGAGCATCCTTTTGACGGCTCCTGGGGATATCAGGTAACGGGATATTATGCGCCGACCTCCCGCTATGGAACGCCGAAAGAATTCAAATATCTGGTGGACTATCTCCACAAACACAAGATCGGCGTCATCCTCGACTGGGTACCGGCACACTTCCCGAAAGATGCTCATGGACTGGCGGAATTCGACGGCGAGGCTCTGTACGAATATGCCGATCCGCGGCAGGGCGAGCATCCGGACTGGGGAACCAAGATCTTCAACTATGGAAAGAATGAAGTGAAGAATTTTATGCTTGCCAATGCCCTGTACTGGATTGAGGAATACCATGTGGATGGTCTTCGCGTGGATGCGGTGGCATCCATGCTGTATCTGGATTACGGAAAACAGGATGGCCAGTGGGTGCCGAACAAATACGGCGGAAATCAGAATCTGGAGGCCATTGAGTTCTTTAAGCACCTGAACTCTCTGGTTCTTGGAAGAAACAAAGGCGCCGTGATGATCGCGGAGGAGTCTACTGCATGGCCGAAGGTGACCGGAAAAGTGGAGGAAGATGGACTTGGCTTCTCGCTGAAATGGAATATGGGATGGATGCATGATTTTCTGGATTACATGAAACTGGATCCGTACTTCAGAAAATACAACCATAACAAGATGACCTTCTCGATGACGTACGCCTTTGCAGAGAATTATATTCTGGTGCTTTCTCACGACGAAGTCGTACATCTGAAGTGTTCGATGATCAACAAGATGCCGGGATATCCGGAAGAGAAATTCCAGAACCTGAAGGCGGGATATGCCTTTATGTTCGGACATCCGGGCAAGAAATTGCTGTTTATGGGACAGGATTTCGGACAGCTCCGGGAATGGAGTGAAGAAAGGGAACTGGACTGGTATCTGCTGGAGGAAGATAACCACCGGCATTTACAGGAATACGTAAAAGATCTGCTTCACATGTATACGAAATATCCGGCGCTGTATGCCAATGACAAAGGGTATGAAGGATTCCAGTGGGTCAACGCGGATGACGGGGATCGAAGCATCTTCAGTTTTATCCGCTGGTCGCCGACCGGAAGGAATAATCTTCTGTTTGTCTGCAACTTTACTCCGGTGGCGCGTCCGGATTATATGTGCGGGGTGCCGAAGCTGAAACAGTATCGGTTGATCCTGGACAGCGATGATGAAAAATATGGCGGAGCGTCTGTGGACCGCCAGAAAGTTTACCGGAGCAAAAAAGGAGAATGTGACGGACAGCCGTATCGGCTTGCGTATGAACTGCCGGCATTCGGCGTAGCTGTATTTACGTTTTAGGGACGAAATCCGCGTCAGGATCCGCCTGGGAGGGGTGGGTTCCGCGGGCGGTTGGAAAACCGGGGAAATTCTAAGCGGTCAGAAGCCCCTTCGGTCGGGTACCGGAGCGATTCGATAGGAATTTTTGATAAATTCCCATCTCAGCGCTCCTCAGACTCGGTGCGTGTTGCACCTCGTCTGACCCGATCGAAGGGGCTTCTGGCCGCTAAGAATTTCCATCCGGTCTTCCAAATGCCTGCAGAACCCACCCCTCCCAGGCGGATCCTGACGCGGATTTCTGGTTTTGGTGAGCGGTAGGTGTGGCTGCGGTAGTTTGTTGGTACGGGCTGTTATGCTTTTTCTACAAGATCTGCACGCTGCCGAGGCCCATGAGAAGAACGATCAGATAGATCAGGATCAGGACTACGGGGTATACAGCGTAGAAGATGTATTTTTTCTGGATTCCGCGTTCACCGTTGTAGAATATCACAGGAATGATATCCAGAAAGCAGAGAAATCCGAGCATGACGGATGTGGTGGACATCAGAAAGCATGCCAGTGCCATTCCGAAGACCTGACGGTTTCTGAGGCTGTACAGGATGACAATGATCAGCGGACCGAAGATTCTGTAGTCCAGTCGGAGGAATACTGCCAGTATACAGGCGGCAGCCGCGATCAGCACCTTGGCTGTGGACTGTATCCACAAGGATGACTGTGTCAGGGAAGTTTCAGCTTTTTCCAGAAATACCAGTGTGCCAAGTCCCAGCAGCAGTGCAAAGACTGCGTTTTGCCGGCTGGGATTGAATACCGTGCCGCTGTAGACCAGGTCAAAAGGAATTTCGGATACAACCGCCAGGATTCCCAGGCTGGCAGCGTATTTTTTCAGGCTGCTGGAGTGCATGAATCCTTCGACCAGAAGAAAGCAGAACAGTGGAAATGCCAGAGATCCGATCATCTGAAGGATAAAATCTGCAGTGAACAGAGTACCGTTGGCATCCATGAAAGCCTGGTAGGCTTCCTGATCGTTTCCGATGTCGGCCATGCCGTTCCGCAGCAGCATTCTGTCACAGATCGCGGTTGCGGCGATGCCGATCACCATTGTGATGATGGCGATGATTTTGATCGTGCTTCCGGACAGCTTCTTTTTTGAGTCATCCTGTCGGTTTTTTGTGTAGTTCATAGTTTTGTTCCTCGCTGAAAAATATTTTATAGAAAATTATAGGAAATCTGAACATAGGTGTCAATCTGTCTTTTTTCACGATTTCAACCGGGAATTTTCGTCTTTTGTTACAGTTCCTTTTTCAAAGGATCAGAGTGGTGATCAGGTGAAGGAGGAGCAGATGCACCGGATAGAAGGCGTAAAATATATATTTCAGGGAAAGCCCCCGTTTTCCGTTGTATGCCCAGATCAGCGGAAGCCCCAGGAAAGAGAAAAACTGTGAGCTGGAAAGGAAGACCAGAGGAACGCAGCCTGCGCCGAAAGAAAGTTCCCGATGCGCCCGAAACAGATACATCAGGCTGATGCAGAGGATTCCATAGGCGTCATAGTCCGTTTTCAGCCAGAGTGCCAGCAGGCATCCCACGGCGATCACGGCAAGTTTCAGAATCAGGGCGATGGTATTCTGCAGGTTTGGGAGCCGTTCTTCAATCTGACGAATTCCGTAAAGGGTCAGAATTCCGAGAAATAAAGTGAAGAATACATTTTGTGAGGAAAATTCCAGCAGACAGTTGTGCAGAGCCAGATCGAAACATGGTTCGGAAATCAGGGCGAAAATTCCCAGGTTCCGGATATATCGGCTCAGATGACGGGTATGGAGAAATCCTTCCACCAAAAGAAAGCAGAACAACGGAAACGCCAGGCGGCCCACCAGCCGCATGATATCATACAGTGAGACCAGCCAGGAATATTCGGACATAAAAGCCTGATAAGCTTCCAGGGTCATGGAGGTGGTGCCGCCCAGGTGCCGGATCATCTGCAGAACAAGAACAGCGCCGGTATGATCGATCAGCATGGAAATCAGCGCGATGATTTTCAGTGAGCTTCCGGATAGTCCGCTTTTTCGTAAATAATTCATAATTATACACATCCTTTTCTGTTCAGGATATCAAAAGATCCTGTCATAAAAATCATTATAATAATTCCCTGCCGGCAAGTCAATTTTTGTAACAGTTCAGCCTTGCTGAACTGTTGCCAATTTTTCACTGAAAAATCACTTTACAATAAAAAAATGGAATGTTACCATAGATTTATGAAAAAGAAAAGCTGCAGCCCGCCAATGGGAGCGCTGCGGAAAAAGCTGTTGTTCACGGGCATTTTTGCAGGAAACGGCAGCAGAAAATCAAGAAAAGAAGGGAGAGAAGTACATATGTTGAAAGTCCTGGGGGCACAGGTAAAAGAGTTCAAAAAAGCCTCCATCCTGACACCGATTTTCATGATCCTGGAAGTAATTATGGAGACGGTCATTCCGCTTTTAATGGCGTCCATTATCGATGACGGTGTTGAAGCGGGCAATATGCAGCATATTTATACAGTTGGCGCCTGGATGGTTGCGGCGGCAGCTGTTGGTCTGTTTGCAGGTATGATGGGAGGAAAATTCGGCGCAAGAGCGTCGACAGGATTTGCCAGAAATCTGAGAGAGGCGATGTTCGTCAATATTCAGAATTACTCCTTCTCTAATATTGATAAGTTCAGTACAGCCGGACTGGTAACCCGTCTGACGACAGATGTGACCAACCTGCAGAATGCTTATCAGATGCTCCTGCGTATGTGTATGAGAGCGCCGGCGAGCATGATCTGTGCGATGGTCATGGCGTTTGCGATCAATGCAAGGCTTGCCAGTATTTACCTGATCGCGGTTATTATCCTTGGAATCTGCCTGTTCCTGATCATGAACAACGCAACCAAGTATTTCCAGCAGGCATTTCCCAAGTACGATGAGCTGAACGCTTCCGTACAGGAAAACGTGTCTGCGATCCGCGTGGTAAAGGCTTATGTGCGGGAAGACTATGAGACAGATAAGTTCCATAAAGCGAGCCAGAATATTTACAAGATCTTCGTGAAAGCGGAGAAAAATCTGAGTTTCAATGCGCCGCTGATGCAGTTTACTGTATACGGATGTATCCTGCTGATCAGCTGGCTGGGTGCGAAGATGATTGTCGGCACCTCCATGACCACGGGAGAGTTGATGAGCCTTCTTGCTTACTGTATGAATATCCTGATGAGTCTGATGATGCTGTCGATGGTATTTGTTATGGTTACCATGAGTATCGCCAGTGCAAGACGTGTGGCGGAAGTGCTCAATGAGAAGAGCGATCTTTCCAATCCGGAACATCCGGTGATGGAAGTTGCGGATGGAAGCATCGTTTTCGATCATGTGGATTTTGCTTATAAGAAAGACGGCAAAGAGCCGGTGCTCAAGGATATCAACCTGTCCATCCGTTCCGGTGAGACGATCGGTATCATCGGAGGAACCGGTAGCGCCAAAACCAGTCTGGTCAACCTGATCAGCCGTCTTTATGATGTAACTGCCGGAAGTATCCAGGTAGGCGGAAAGGATGTCAGAAGCTACGATATGGAAGTGCTTCGTAATGAAGTGGCGGTCGTGCTGCAGAAGAATGTCCTGTTTTCCGGAAGTATCCTGGACAACCTCCGCTGGGGAGACAAAAACGCGACGGAGGAAGAGTGCCGCCGTGCCTGCCGTCTTGCCTGTGCGGATGAGTTTATTGAGAGAATGCCGGATGGCTACAATACGCATATTGAACAGGGCGGAAGCAATGTTTCCGGAGGTCAGAAGCAGAGGCTTTGTATCGCCCGGGCGCTTCTGAAGAAACCGAAAGTCCTGATTCTGGACGACAGTACCAGCGCCGTAGATACCGCTACCGACGCAAAGATCAGAAAAGCGTTTGCTGAGGAAATCCCGAATACAACGAAACTGATCATTGCGCAGCGTATCTCCAGTGTGGAGCATGCGGACCGTGTGATCGTTATGAATGAAGGACGTATTGATGCGTTTGACACGCCGGAGAACCTGTTGAAGAACAATGAGATTTACCGTGAGGTTTATGAATCTCAGACACAGGGCGGCGGAGATTTTGATGAGAAGGCAGGTGAAGAGTAATGCCGGGACCGAACAGAGTGCCTGCCGGAGTGAAATCCCAGGTGAAAAACCCGATGGCGATTTTTCGACGGCTCATGAATTATGTGACAAAACGGTATCTGGTTCAGTGGATAATCGTTATTGTATTGATTTTTGCCAGCGTACTTGCCAATGTACAGGGAACCATGTTCATGCAGACGCTGATCGATGATTATATTACTCCGATGCTTGGACAGAGTGATCCTGATTTTGGTTCTCTGGCCATGGCAATCGCAAGAGTGGCTGGCTTCTACCTTCTTGGTGTGGCTGCGACCTTTACTTACAACAGAATTATGATCTATGTGACCCAGGGAACCATGCGGGCGTTCCGTGACGACATGTTTGAACATATGGAAAAACTGCCGATCCGCTATTTTGACAGCCATGCCCACGGCGATATCATGTCCATCTATACCAATGATATCGATACCCTCCGTCAGATGATCAGCCAGAGTATTCCGCAGATCGTCAACAGTCTGATCACCATTGTCAGTGTGTTCGTCAGTATGGTGATCCTCAGTGTTCCCCTGACGGTGCTTACACTGGTTATGGTCAGCCTGATGCTGTTCGCGACCAAATCCATCGCCGGACGAAGCGGAAAATACTTTATCGAGCAGCAGAAAAACCTTGGTACCGTCAACGGATTCATCGAGGAAATGATGGATGGACAGAAGGTGGTCAAGGTGTTCTGTCACGAGGAAGAGAACATCGAAAACTTCCGTAAATTGAACGACCGTCTGTTTGAGAGTGCGGACCGCGCGAATACCTTTGCCAATATTCTCGGGCCGGTCAACGCGCAGATGGGAAATATCAGCTACGTGCTCTGTGCCATCGTCGGAGGCGCGCTGGCGCTGAGCGGTATTACAGGCCTTACGCTTGGAGGGCTGGCGAGTTTCCTGACTTTCAACAAGAGCTTCAATATGCCGATCAATCAGGTCAGCCAGCAGCTGAACGCCATTGTTATGGCGCTTGCGGGAGCGGAACGTGTCTTCCGTCTGCTGGATGAGGAGCCGGAGGAAGACAACGGCTATGTTACCTTGGTCAATGCGGCAGAAAAAGACGGAAAACTTGTGGAATCTGAGAAACGTACCGGTCACTGGGCATGGAAACATACCCATCAGGCGGATGGTTCTGTGGATTACATCAATATGGAAGGCGAGGTTGTTTTTGAGAACGTCAACTTCGGTTACGATCCAAAGAAAATCGTGCTTCACGAAGTTTCTCTGTACGCGAAACCGGGTCAGAAGATTGCTTTTGTCGGTTCCACCGGAGCAGGAAAGACGACCATCACCAACCTGATCAACCGTTTCTATGATATTCAGGACGGAAAGATCCGTTACGACGGAATCAATATCGGAAAGATCTGCAAGGATGATCTGAGACATTCCCTTGGGATCGTTCTCCAGGATACCCATCTGTTTACCGGAACCGTGGCGGAAAATATCCGTTTCGGAAAACTGGATGCCACCGATGAAGAAGTGGTGGCAGCGGCAAAACTTGCCAATGCGGACGGATTTATCCGCAGACTGCCGGACGGATACGATACCGTGCTTCACGGAGACGGCGCAAACCTGAGCCAGGGACAGCGTCAGCTGCTGGCGATTGCCCGTGCAGCCATCGCGGACCCGCCGGTACTGATCCTGGATGAGGCGACCAGTTCCATCGACACCAGAACCGAGCGGATCGTTCAGGACGGTATGGATAAACTGATGAGCGGAAGAACAAGCTTTGTTATCGCCCATCGTCTGTCCACTGTAAGAAACGCCGACTGTATCATGGTTCTGGAACAGGGACGCATCATTGAGCGAGGCACCCACGATCAGCTGATCGAGCAGAAAGGCCGATATTACCAGCTCTACACCGGCAATGCGATTGGGGAATGAGCGATAGGGTGAAAGGCGGACGAAACCGGCTCCGTGCCGGGGACGTGCGTGAGCGGCGGGCGGCTGCATCGATGTGGAAAATCTAAGCGTTCCAAAGCCCCTGCGGACGGGCACCGGAGCGATTCGTCAGGAAAGCTTTATGCTTTCCCGACTCAGCGCTCCTCAGACTCCGGGCTTGAAGCCCTGCGTCTGTCCCGTCCTCCGGGGCTTTGGAGCGCTAAGATTTTCTCACATCGCTGCAGATGTCCGCCGCTCACGCACGTCCCCGGCGCGGAGCCGGTTTCTGGCTTTCACGGGCTATCGGATGGGGAGGTGGTGTGCCGGAGGCATGTGCCTGGGTATATCAAATACGAAATAATGGATGGATTCATGCAGGCAAATGACAGATTCTCCCTTGCTTTTTTGTTATAGGGTTGCTATAATAAACAATATCCGGGGCGGAGGTCTTACCTTCGTCCCTTTTGGTGACACTGTAATTAGTGCATCGAAAAATAAATCGCTGGTTAGTTATTTGTTTTTCGATGTACGAGAAAGCGGAACGCTCTCTACGGCGGGACGCTGTCGAGATTTTCATTGAAAGAAGAGGTTGAATGAAATGACAAGAATAGACATTATCTCCGGTTTTCTGGGAGCTGGAAAGACGACGCTGATCAAGCAGCTTCTGACTGACGCGCTGAAGGGTCAGCAGGTGGTTCTGATCGAGAATGAGTTTGGAGAGATCGGAATTGACGGTGGATTTCTGAAAGACGCTGGAATCGAGATCCGTGAGATGAATTCCGGTTGTATCTGTTGTTCTCTGGTGGGAGATTTCGGACAGGCGCTCAGCGAGGTAATTACAAAATATCATCCGGATCGTATTATCATTGAGCCGTCCGGAGTAGGCAAGCTGTCTGACGTTATCAAGGCGGTTGCAGATGTGGAAAAAGAGGCTGGTGTTGCGCTGAACTCTGCGACAACGGTTGTTGATGTGATGAAGTGCAAGATGTATCTGAGAAACTTTGGAGAGTTCTTTGAGAATCAGGTAAAGAGTGCGGGAACGATTATTCTGAGCCGTACGGATACCGAGAAAGCGACACCGGAAAAGATCGAGGCTGCGGTGGAACTGCTCCGCGGACTGAATCCGGAAGCTACGATCATCACAACTCCGGTAGAACAGCTTGGAGGAAAGAAAGTCCTGGATACGATGGAAGGCGCGATCATCCGTCTGGACGAGGTAGAGGATGAACATCACCATGAGCACCATCACCATGACGGCGAGTGCTGCCACGACCATGACCATGAGCATCATCACGACCATGACGGCGAGTGCTGCCATGATCACGACCATGAGCATCATCATCACGACCATGACGGCGAGTGCTGCCATGATCACGATCATGAGCATCATCATCACGACCACGACGGCGAGTGCTGCCATGATCACGATCATGAGCATCATCATCATCATGACGGTGAGTGTGGCTGCGGCCATCACCACCATCATCATGCGGACGAGGTCTTCACAAGCTGGGGCAAGGAAACGGTGAAGAGCTTTGACCGTGAAGAGATGGAGAAAATCCTGAAAGAGCTTTCCGAGAACCAGGATTACGGTATCGTTCTGCGTGCGAAAGGTATGGTTTCCGGAAAAGACGGACACTGGATTTATTTTGATATGGTTCCGGAAGAATATGAGATCCGTGAGGGCGCTCCGGAGTATACCGGACGTATTTGCGTCATCGGTTCCAAATTGAATGAGGAGAAACTGGAAGAGCTGTTCGCTCTGTAAATCACAGGCAACCGTTCAGTTGACTGAACTGTTCACGCATAGCAGTAGTTCGACCAGTTGAACTGATATAAATCATAAACCCCGAAAGAAAGAGGAGAGAATCATGGGAGGAGACGAAATCGAGATTCCGATTTATCTGATCACCGGATTTCTGGAGAGCGGCAAGACGACCTTTATCAATTTTACCGTTGCCCAGGATTACTTTCAGATTGACGAGCCGACCCTTCTGATCACAACGGAAGAAGGAGAAGTGGAATACGACGAAAAGGAGCTGCTGAAGTACAATACGGTACTGGAAGTGGTAGAGAGTCAGGAGCAATTTACGCCGGAGTATCTGAAAAAACTGAAACGCCGTTATAATCCGGAGCGTGTGATCCTGGAATATAATCCGCTGTGGAGCGTAAAGAAACTGGAAGAGATGGAAATGCCGAGAGGCTGGGGCATCGTGCAGGAGATCGTGACCGTAGACGCAAGCTGTTTCCAGATCTATATGCAGAACATGAAATCTATCTTCATGGAAATGTCCCTGCATGCGGATATGGTAATGTTCAACCGCTGCCGTCCGCAGGATCCTCTGGCGTCCTTCCGCCGAAGCATCAAGGTGGTGAATCCCGCCTGCGATGTCCTGTTCGAAGATGAAGAGGGCGAGATCAGCAATATCTTTGAGGATTCCATGCCTTACGATCTGGATGCGGACATCATTGACATCGAAGACGCGGATTACGGTATTTTCTATGTGGATATGGAAGACCATCCGGAGCGGTACCGTGGAAAAACGGTACGGTTTAAAGGAAGAGTTCTGAAGAGTGAGAATGCCAACGCAAAATTCTTTGTTCCGGGACGTATGGCGATGACCTGCTGTGCAGACGATACCACATTTATCGGATATATCTGCGAATTCCCCAAGGCGAAATCCCTGCTGATGGGACAGTGGGTGGAAGTGACCGCCGTTGTGGACTGGAAATATATGGAACAGTATGAGGGCGAAGGACCGGTGCTGATCGCCAAGGATATCAAATCCGTACAGCGTCCGGAGGTTGACCTTGTGTATTTCAACTAATCTTTGTTACCCCGCAGCCTGCTGCGGGGTATTTGTCTGCATAAATCATATTTCAGGAGGCGATTATGTATATTATAGTAGGTTTAGGAAATCCCACAAGAAAATATGAGGGAACAAAGCACAATGTCGGTTTCGATACCATCGATTATCTTGTGGATGAATACGGCATTCCTTCGTCCGGGCTGGGCCATAAGGCGATGTACGGAAAGGGAATGATCGCGGGGCAGAAGGTCCTTCTGGCAAAGCCGATGACTTATATGAATCTGAGCGGCGAGTCTGTCCGGGAACTGGTGAATTATTATAAGATTGATCCGGAGGAAGAGCTGATCGTGGTTTATGACGATATCAGTCTTGCGCCGGGTCAGATCCGTATCCGCAAAAAGGGAAGTGCCGGAGGCCATAACGGAATCAAAAATATCATTGCGAATCTGGGTACGGACAAATTCCAGAGGATCAAGATCGGCGTTGGAGAAAAACCGAAGGAGTGGGATCTCGCTGACTATGTGCTCAGTCCGTTCTCCAGGGAGGAACGGGCAGCGGTAGATGAGGCGATCGGTCATGCGGCGAAAGCTCTGGAGCTGATGCTCAATGATGAGACAGACGCGGCGATGAACGAGTATAATCGGAAGGCGGCTCAGTAAAAGTTGTAAGTAACGGAAACAGGAAAGGTAAATGTGATGAAGGCGTTATTGGAACCATTGGAGCGGGTGGGCAGGTTTGATGAACTGCTGCGGCAGCTGAAAACCAACCAGGGGATCGTGGCGGTGACGGGTACCCTGGAATCCCAGAAAGCACATCTTGCAGCGGGTCTTTCGGAGGAAGTTCCGTTCCGCCTGCTGATTGCGGAAAATGAGCTGAAAGCCAAGGAATTATATGAGGATTTTCGGCTGTACGATCCGGAAGTTTTGTATTATCCGGCGAAAGATCTGATCTTCTATCAGGTGGATATCAGCGGAAACCTGCTGACCAGAGAACGGATCCGTGTCATCCAGGCGATTCTGGAACGGAAAAATCTGACGGTCGTCACCAGCACCGGCGGCTGTATGGACAAACTGATCCCGCTGGAACTTTTTTTGGAACACTGTATCCATCTGAAAAATGACAGTGAACTGGATCTGGAACAAATGAAAAAGGAACTGGTGCGCCTGGGCTATGAAAGAGAAGCGCAGGTGGAAAGCTGCGGCCAGTTTTCCATCCGCGGAGGTATTCTCGATATCTTTCCGCTGACGGAGGAGAATCCGTGGCGCATTGAACTGTGGGGGGATGAGATTGATTCCATCCGCAGTTTCGATGTGGAAAGCCAGCGTTCCATTGAAAATCTGGAAGAGATCACCATCTATCCTGCGACGGAAATGCTGCTGACAGAGAAGGCTCTGGAACGGGGAAAGAAGGCAATCGAAAAAGAGGCGAAACGCCAGAGCAAGTATTTCCGTGATCAGATGCTCACCGAGGAAGGCGCCCGGGTGACGCAGAATGCAAAGGAGATCTGTTCCATGCTGGACAGCGGGATGGATTTCACGGGAGCGGAACAGTATCTCAGCTATTTTTATCCTGATACTGTGTCATTTCTCGACTATTTTCCTGAGGATACCCGTATTTTTCTGGACGAGCCGAACCGGATCCTGGAATGTGCGGATGCGCTCACGGCGGAATTTCGTGAGAGCATGAGCCATCGTCTTGAAAAAGGCTATCTTCTGCCGGGTCAGGCGGAACTGATGGACGAGGTAGGAACGCTGTGCGCCAGACTGAACCGGAGAAACTGCGTGGCGTTCTGCCTGCTGGATCTGCAGAGAAACCAGTGGAAGATCACCGGAGAGTATTCGGTCACGGTAAAATCCGTCAATCCGTACAACAATCAGTTCCCGGTGCTGGTCAAGGATCTGAAGTCCTGGAAACACGCCGGCTATCAGATGATCCTGGTATGTCCTTCACGCACAAGAGCGCAGCGTATGGCGGAGGATCTGAGGGAAGAGGAACTTCCGGCATTTTACAGTGAGGATCCGGAACGTGTGCTGAAGCCCGGGGAGATCATGCTGATCCATGGAAATGTCCGCCGTGGTTTCGAATATCCGATGCAGAAGTTTGTACTTATCACAGAGTCGGATATTTTCGGAAAAGAGCGGAGAAAGGCACGGAAAAAATCCCAGTACACCGGTCAGAAAATCCAGAACTTTTCGGAGCTGTCCATTGGAGATTATGTGGTTCACGAAAATCACGGACTTGGTATCTACAAAGGAATTGAAAAGATCGAAGTAGACCGGGTGATGAAGGATTATGTCAAAATTGAATATGCGGGCGGAAGCAGTTTGTACGTTTTGGCGACGCAGATGGACGCCCTTCAGAAATATGCGTCGGCGGATGCCGCCAAGCAGCCGAAGCTGAACCGCCTTGGCGGCCAGGAATGGAATAAGACCAAGACAAGGGTGCGCGGAGCGGTCAAAAATATCGCGAAGGATCTGGTGAAACTGTATGCGGCGCGCCAGGCGACAGAAGGCTATCAGTATGGACCGGATACGGTATGGCAGAGGGAATTTGAGGAAATGTTCCCCTTCGAGGAGACGGACGATCAGCTTGCAGCCATCGAAGCCACGAAAAAGGATATGGAGAGCCATAAGATCATGGACCGCCTGGTCTGCGGAGACGTAGGCTTTGGCAAGACGGAGGTGGCGATCCGGGCGGCGTTCAAGGCGGTGCAGGAAAACAAGCAGGTGGTTTATCTGGTACCGACTACGATCCTGGCACAGCAGCATTACAACACATTCGTTGAACGGATGAAAGATTTTCCGGTGCGCGTGGATCTGATGTGCCGGTTCCGGACGGCGGCTCAGCAGAAAAAGACATTGACGGATCTGAAAAAGGGACTGGTGGACATCGTGATCGGAACTCACCGGGTACTGTCCAAGGATGTGGTCTTCAAGGATCTGGGTCTGCTGATCATCGACGAAGAGCAGCGATTCGGCGTGGCGCACAAGGAGAAGATCAAGCAGATGAAGGAAAACGTGGATGTCCTGACGCTGACGGCGACACCGATTCCCCGTACCATGCACATGAGTCTGATCGGAATCCGGGATATGAGCGTTTTGGAAGAAGCGCCCAACGAGAGAATCCCGATCCAGACTTTTGTCTGTGAGTACAACGAAGAGATGGTGCGCGAGGCGATCAACCGGGAACTGGCACGGGGCGGACAGGTCTACTATGTCTACAACCGGGTGCAGACCATCGTGGAGATGACCAACATGATCGCAAAGCTGGTGCCGGACGCCAATGTGGCATTCGCTCATGGGCAGATGAAGGAGAGGGAACTGGAAAAGATCATGTACGGATTTATCAACGGCGAGATTGACGTGCTGGTGTCCACAACCATCATTGAGACGGGACTGGATATTTCCAATGTCAATACCATGATCATTCACGATGCGGATCAGATGGGGCTTTCCCAGCTCTATCAGCTGCGCGGACGTGTCGGCCGTTCCAACCGGACGTCCTATGCCTTCCTGATGTACCGCCGCAACAAAATGCTGAAGGAAGTTGCAGAAAAACGTCTGCATGCCATCCGGGAATTTACCGAGCTGGGCAGCGGATTTAAGATTGCCATGCGGGATCTGGAAATCCGCGGGGCAGGAAACCTGCTTGGGGCGGAGCAGTCCGGACATATGGAATCGGTAGGATATGATCTGTACTGCAAGATGCTCAGCGAAGCGGTACAGGAGGCGAAAGGAATCGAAGTGGCGGAAGACTTTGAGACGACCATCGACATGAGCATTGACGCCTATCTTCCGGACAGCTACATCAGCAACGAGGCTCTGAAGCTGGATACCTACAAGAGGATTGCCGCCATCGAGAACAGCGCGGAATATGATGACATGCTGGAAGAACTTCTGGACCGCTTCGGAGAACCGCCGAGAACCGTACAGAATCTGCTGTCAGTGGCAAATCTGAAGGCGCTTGCCCATAAGGCATGGATCACGGAGATCAAGCAGATGCAGGAAACGGTGCGGATCACGATGCATGAGAGGGCAAAACTGGATGTGAACGGAATCCCGGGGGTACTGGAACGCTTCCGGGAAGAGCTGAATTTCAAGATGGATCAGCCCGCCTATTTCGTGTTCCGGCCGAGGAAACGGAATACAAAAGAAAAGATCAATTATTTTGAGCGTACGAAAGAAGTCGTGGAAGCGCTGTATGAGTTGGTTCCGAAGGACGATGCGCAGGAGACAGAACGAAACAGTTCTGCTGGCTGAATTGCTGCGGATTGTTGTAATCGTTCCGCCAATGGAACGGTTACGAATTGCAGCGATTTCGCTGGTGGAATGTTTGCGGCAGAACAGTGGGCGAAAAAACGGGTGGACAGAAATGGAAGAAAACAGAATCTATATCAGTGAAGAGAAAACAGAATATCGCATGCTTCCCATGCATGGAAGGGACAGTCAGGGGAATTTCTATGAAGCGGATGCCCTCAGCCTGAGAAAGAACGGGAAGAGATTTCTGCCCGTGATGGGAGAATTTCATTTTTCCAGATATGAGCCGGAGGACTGGGAAGAAGAGCTGCTGAAAATAAAGGCAGGCGGTGTGACGATCGTGGCGACTTATGTGTTATGGATCCATCACGAAGAAGGGCAGGGCGAGTGGGATTTTTCCGGATGCAGGAATCTGAGAAAATTCCTCGAACTTTGCCGGAAGACCGGACTTCAGGTCTGGCTGCGCATCGGTCCCTGGGCGCACGGAGAATGCAGGAACGGAGGATTTCCGGACTGGGTGGTCAGGGATACCACATGGAAGGTGCGGACCAATGATCCTGCGTATCTGAAACTGGTTGAGACCTTTTACCGCAGGATCGGGGAGCAGGCGAAGGGAATGATGTGCAGGGACGGAGGACCAGTCATCGGCATTCAGCTGGAAAACGAATATGGCCACTGCGGCGGTCCGTTGGATCGGGAAGAAGGAATGGCGCATATGCGCACACTGAAGCGAATGGCATTGGATGCCGGTCTGGAGGCGCCTTACTATACGGCGACCGGCTGGGGCGGCGCATACGTAGTGGAAGGAGAAACGCTGCCTGTGATGGGGGGATATGTGGATGCGCCGTGGGCGGAGCATACCGACCAGATGCCGGCAAGCGAAAACTTTATTTTTTCCAATTTCAAACAGGACAGGAACATCGGTTCCGACCGGAAAGTCACACAGGAGGATGGGTTCACGTTTGATCCCTCACAGAATCCTTATCTCACTGCGGAGCTGGGAGGCGGGCTTCAGGTTACCGCACATCGGAGACCGTGGCCGTCGCCGGAAGATATCGAGGCACAGTCCGTCTGCATGCTTGGGAGCGGGGCAAATCTGCTGGGTTACTACATGTATCACGGGGGCATCAATCCGGATGGGAAATACAGCACCCTTCAGGAATCCAGAGCCACCGGATATGCCAACGATCTTCCGGTCAAAAGCTACGATTTTCAGACCTGCATCCGGGAATCCGGCGAGATCGGCGCAAGCTTCGGACGGCTGAAAAAAATCCATCTGATGCTGCAGGACTTTGGAGAAAACCTGGCAGGCGCCCGGACCTTTTTTCCGGAAGCCAGACCTGACAGCCCGGAAGACCTCCAGACACTGCGGGTGACCGCCCGGGTGAATCCGGAGACAGGAGCAGGCTTCCTTTTCCTGAACAACCATCAGCGTCACAGGGAGATGCAGGAACACACAGACAGCTCTGTTCGTCTGATCTTTGCGGATCGGGAGGAAACCATTGATCATCTGAATCTGAAAGACGGAATGTGCGGCATCCTCCCCTTTCATTTTTCGTTTGGAGACAAAATCCTGGAGAAAACCAACGCCTTCCTTCTGTGCAGACTGGGAGAAAGGATCTTTTTCTATATCCGGGAAAAGGGCGAGGCACCGTACTTTCTCTGGAAAGAAGAAGCCTGTGATACAGTCGTACTCTCCGCACGGGAAGCAGATCGTACCTTTCGCTTTGGAAACTGTCTGTATCTGACGGAACATAACGACGACTGCCTGATCGAAGACACAGACGGAACCCTTTGGCTGCTGACCAAACACCCGAAAACGACACTGATCCGGTACAGAGAAACCGGAGAGCCGGAAAGGATCACAGCGGAAGCGAATTTCTCAGGAGAAACGGGAACTTTCACAAAAGCCGGATTACCGGAACAGACCGGCCACACCAGCCAGAAAGATACGCAGTCTATGCAGCCTACACCGCCGCTGACGGTAATCCTGACAAAAGAAAAATCCTCACGGAAAAACCCGGAACAGCCAGAATACCGGGAATACACCCTCCGGCTGAATGAAACAACTCAACAGCAATACCACCAAATGTATCTGGAAATAGACTACGCAGGCGACCGCGCAGAAGTATACCTCAACGGACACCTTGCCGATGACTGGTTCACAACCGGAGAAAAATGGCACATCGCCCTGAAACGCCTGGGCGATCCAAAAGAACTGACCCTCCGCATCTACTCCACCGACAGCCCCCTTCCGAATCCTTACGGAGGCAAGGTGTACTACGATCTGCCAACCAAACAAGGCTGCGAAATCTTCAAAGCCCGACTGATACCGGAATACAAAATAAGAATCGAATCGTAAAATAGCTATTTTATGTTTCGGAGCATATCTAAAAATCCATAACAGCCAAACTCTACCGATTGCCACCCTACCGCCTGCCACTCTCAGAAACCGGGCACGGCGGATGTGTGGGTGCGGCGGGCATCTGTGGCGCTGGATGGAACTTCTTGCCGACAGGGCGGCTTCCGGGCGGGGCAGGCGAAGTGCCACACGCACTGAGCCTGAGGAGCACTGAGCAGAGAAAGCATAAAGCTTTCTCTGCGAATTGCTCCGGTCCCCGCCCGGAAGCCGCCCTGTCGGCGTAGAAGTTCCCCGGCGTCACAGCCGCCCGCTGCACCCACACATCCGCCGCGCCCGGTTTCGTCCGATAATTTGAAGATTTTGTGAAAAAAGTTGCCCTCCCCGGCGAAAAAGGGTATAATTGATTCGAATGTCATGCAGGAACATGCAAAAAAATACCGATACAAAGCGGTACGGGAGGTAAAGAGATAAATATGAAAAGAACAAGTGCAAAGGTCATCTGCGGAGTGCTTACCGCTGCGATGGCTGCGACCGGACTCACCGCCTGCGGGGACAGCACCGTTGTGGACGGAACCCAGACAGCGCTGGTGATCAACGATGAAGAAATAAATCTTGGAAAGGCAAACTTTATGCTGCGCTATCAGCAGGCAACCATGGCAAGCTATTATGAGACCATGAGTTCCATGCTGGGCCAGGAGTATTCCCTGTCTTTCGACGCATTGTCGGATGAGAGCGATGAGGACAGCCCGACCGTGGGAGAAAATCTGAAAGAGGATGCCCTGACTTCCATCGAGCAGGCATTCCTGATGAGACAGCATGCGTCAGAATATGACGTGGCTCTGACGGACGAAGAAGTACAGGGAGCAAAAGATGCAGCGGCAGCTTTTGTGGAAGACAATGACGCGGAGACGTTGACCAAGCTTGGCGTGACGCAGGAGGATATTGAGGATGTAATGCAAGTGTATGCGATTCAGTCGAAAATGTATGACCCGATGATCGCGGATGTGGATACAGAGGTCAGTGACGAGGAAGCGCAGCAGTCCAGTATCAGTTATGTGCAGGTATCGACAGAAGGCACGGAAACCGATGAAAACGGTGAGACTGTGGAACTGACGGATGAAGAGAAAGCAGAGAAAAAAGAGATCGCGCAGACCTTTCTGGATCGGCTGAATGCATCCGAAGATCCGGCAACGGCAGATTTTTCCGATCTGCGGACAGAGATTAACGATGAGCTGAATGCTCAGAGAAGAGCCGAGGAAGCTGCTGCGGACACCGCAGAGGATGGAACCGATGCTGCAGAAGACAGTACCGATGAAATATATCTGACTGCATCCGAAACTACCTTTGGCGCGGATGATGAGGATTTGGACGAAGCGTTGAAAGAAGCGGCTCAGACCCTCAGCGACGGTCAGGTTTATGCGGAAGTGATCGAAGGCGAAAACGCATATTATGTCGTGCGTATGAACAGTGTTCTGGATCGTGAAGCAACGGACAGCCAGAAAGAAACCATCGTGCAGGAGCGCCAGGCTGAAGCATACAGCAACCAGCTGGACACCTGGGTGGAAGAGAGCGATATTTCCGTGAAGAGAGCATGGAATAAATTGGAAGTCACAGATTATGATCTGTATACCATGACAGTGGATACTTCTGAAGAGAGCACAGATGGTACAACAGACAGCACATCTGATTCAGAAAGCAGTACAGAGGGAACAGACAGCACATCTGCAGAAAGCAGCGCAGAGGGAACAGACAGCACATCTGCAGAAAGCAGTGCAGAGAACACAGACAGTACAACGGAAAGCACCGCAGATACCGACAGCAGCTCGGAAAGTACAGCGGAATAACAAGCTCTGGGACAGGTGCAGGAAGATACCTGTCCGATTGCTAAACAGCATCCATGGAGGAGACCAAATGACAAAAGAAGCGTTTGCAAAGCTGGCCGGTGCAGGAGTGATCCTGCTGGACGGCGCAACTGGTTCCAATCTGACCAAGGCGGGAATGCCGAAAGGAATCAGTACCGAGATATGGACATTGGAACACGCGGACATTTTGATCGGACTGCAGAAAGCGTATCTTGCGGCAGGAAGCCAGATTATCTATGCTCCGACTTTTTCCGCAAACCGGATCAGCCTTTCCAATTTCGGATACCAGGACCGGGTGGAAGAACTGAACACACGCCTGGCAGCACTGTCAAAAGAGGCAGTGGGAAATGGAAACGGATGGATCGCGGGAGACATCACCACCACCGGAAAGATGATGGAACCCAAGGGAGAGCTCACTTATGAAGAGCTTTATGACGCTTATGCGGAACAGATCACAGCGCTGGCAAACGCAGGCGTGGATCTTCTGGTGGCGGAGACTATGATGTGTGTGGACGAAACCTGCGTGGTTCTGGACGCGGCGGCGGCTGTCTGCGACCTGCCGGTGATGTGCAGCCTGACGCTGGAAGCTGACGGTTCGGCACTGTTTGGCGGCAATGCGGTGGAAGCGGTGGAAACCCTCCAGGAGATGGGAGCGGCGGCGGTCGGACTTAACTGTTCCGTTGGTCCGGATCAGCTGGAAGCCGTGGTACGGAGTATGGCAAAGGTGGCGAGAGTGCCGGTCATCGCAAAGCCAAATGCAGGTCTTCCAGTCATCACTCCCACCGGTGAGGCATTCTACAGTATGAACGCGGAAGATTATGCGCGGCATATGAAAGTTCTCGTAGATGCGGGAGCCGGAGTGATCGGCGGATGCTGCGGCACGACGCCGGAGTATATCCGGCTGCTGGCGGAGATGCTGGAGCGTGCAGATTGCAGGAATGAATTTTCAAACACGCTCTAGCACAAATAAAAGAAGTGAACGAAGACAGGGGACATGTGTGGGCGTCTGCCCATACATGTCCCCTGTTCGAGTTTTGATTACAGTCTTGCGTCAAACAGTCCGCAGAAGCTGTCGATCGGATCTACCGCCGTAAACGCTTCCGGTCCTGCCATCAGCTTGTCAACCAGAGCGTCAAAGGTGGAGGAATCCGCGTCATAGGTATTGATATAGGTGCGTGCCTGCGGGATATCCGCCAGCATCGTCGGCTGTCCGCATCCTACGACCACTACCGGAAGTTCAAAGACATACCACGGAATTTCTCCGCCGCCCTTGGACATACCGAAGCTCGGTCTTCCGCTGGAAACGTCACACAGAGTGATGACCATGTCCATATCTTTGACGAAATCAGCGATCGCGTTCTTTCCTGCAAAATAGAGATTGATATCCGGTTTCTCTCCGGCTTCTATTTTTTTCTTCATGGCATCGAGAGGACTTTCGTAGATAAATGCGTCAAATCCTTTCGCGCAGAGCTTTTCTTTCAGCAGTTCCGCCGGGTTCTTCTTGCCGCCCATGCCCATGGCCTTCATCAGGAAGGACATTCCGCTTTCCGCGCCTTTGACATGTACGATCATGATTCTCTTATAACGCTGCGGAGTGACAGGAAGCACATCCTGGTCTTTGTATTTTACCAGGGTGATACAGTCGTCGCTGATCGCTTTCTGCATTTCCTTATATTCTTCCTTGCCAAGCGTCTGTTCCACAGCTTCCGGCTGCGGTACCAGATCCTCTTTTGCCTTCTTGTTCAGGCCAAGATGAGCTTTCAGGCCGAGGATACGCGTCAGGGCTTCGGCCATACGCTCTTCGCTGATGGTTCCGTTTCTGTAAGCATTCAGCATGGTCTGATAATCTTCGTCCGGGTCGTTGAAGAACAGGAACATATCACATCCCGCATTGATGGTCAGAGGAAGCATTTCCGAACGTTTCATACGGTTGGTCATGCCGACCATATGGGAAGCGTCTGTGACAACCATTCCGTTGAAGCCCAGCTTCTCGCGGAGCAGGCCTTTCATGATTTCCGGACTCAGGGTTGCCGGCATCATATCGTCGTCTTTCAGATCCGGATTGATGGCTCTTGCGTATTCCGGCAGCATGATATGTCCTGCCATGATCGCGTCCAGGCCATTGTCGATCAGGGTCTTGTAAACCATTCCGTAAGTCTTGTCCCACTCTTCCACGGTGAAGTAGTTGACGTTGTTGGAAAGATGCGCGTCACGGAAATCCTGTCCGTTGCCCGGGAAATGTTTTGCGGCACATGCGAAGCCCGGGATCGTGTGGGCGCCTTTCAGATAAGCGGCGCTCATCTTGGCGACACGTTCCGGATCGTTTCCGAATGCACGGCTGATGATCTCTGTGTTTTCCCAGTTATAGGCGATATCGCAGACCGGTGCGAAAGCCATATTGCATCCGATGGAAGCGGCCTCTTCGTTGGACATTTTTCCGAGAGCAAAAGCGTACTCTTCCTTGTCGGTCGCAGCGATCTTTACGCCGGAGCCGATGGTTGTTCCGTCCGCACAGGCTCCGTTTCCGCCGGCCTCTGTGTTGCAGGCGATAAATACCGGGATCTTCGCGTATTTCTGGAGCTTACGGTTCTGCTCCTGGATCGCCTTGCCGGGAGCCGGATTGTAACGGCAGCCGCCCAGGTGATATTTCTCCATCAGTTCTTTCAGATATTCTTCATCATGAGAAGCAGTCAGCTGGAAAAAAAGCTGTCCGACTTTCTCTTCATCGCTCATTCCTGCGATCGTGTCTTCTACCCATTTGCAGTCCTCGTCGGACAGATAGTATGGGTTTGCTTTCAGATTTACCATATCTGGTCTCCTTTCCTGCGGAAATTTCCGCAACAGCACTTTCTTACTTTTAGTATAACAAAGTTCTCTCAGCGGCTGTTAGAATAATTTTGTCCAGTTGCGGCAAAATTTTATCACGAAAGAACAGATTCGCCGATTGCCCGCTTGTTGGTGAAGATTACGAAGTCGCGGATCGCCTGGTATTCCCCGAGAAATTCCTCACCGGAAACAAAAAGCGGGGCGATCAGTTTTTCGTTCTGAAACCGACCGGTATTTCTCAGTTTGAAAATGTCTCCGTTTTGAAAATCAATCATTTGGTTTTACCTCCGTATTTATTAAATTTGCAATGCAGATCTGCAGATCATTAAAAATTCCAACCGGAGCGGAATCTGTGAAAGAAAACTGATGGAAATCTTCTGAATCGCCAAACAAATATGCCTGTACCGTTTCGCGCGAAGGATCTACGATCCAGTATTCCCGGACGCCTGCTGTGCGGTATTTAAACAGTTTTGTCAGATAATCCATACGCTGGCTGCCAGGGGAGACGATCTCAATGATCCAGTTCGGCGCGCCGCTGCACCCTTTGTCCGTGAGTTTGTCTGTATCGCAGATTACGCTGATATCCGGTTCCACATAGTTTTTTTCATCTGCATTCAGGAAAACGGCAAACGGTGCAGGATAGATTTCGCAGGAACCTTTTTTGGATTTTATGTGGTTTCCGATTACCTGTGTCAATTCGGACACCAGTTTCTGATGGATTCTGTTTGGCGGAGCCATCATATACATGGTTCCGTCAATCAATTCTGCTCTCTGGCCGTCGGGCAGAGAATAAATATCTTCTGTGGTATAGGACTGCTTATTCGGTGATGCCATAGAAACACCTTCTTTCCTGAGATAATTCCTGAGAGATGCTGTACGGGGAATCTTTTGATCTGCAGCAGCAGAAACAACATTGATGAACGGTTTACTGAAATCTTTTAATATAGTAATTATTGTATCTGAATTATGTGCGCGAAGCAACAGGAACTTGTCAGAAGCAAAAATGGCGACACACCGAAGTGCATCGCCATTTTTTAATGAGGGGGGAGATAGTGAGTGGTTAATCAACTATCTGTAATACAGTATAAGAAAAAAATGTGTTGAAAGTATGTCCATTTTCTAAAAGAATCAGAAATTCTATAAAAAAACAATTTATAAAATTCCCAAAACCTGTCGAAGGGTGCCATCACAGTTTTTTCCGGTAAAGGATCCGGATGGAATTCAATACACAGATCATTGCCACACCGGTGTCCGCGAATACTGCCATCCACATGTTGGCAAATCCGGCAAGGCCAAGGACCATGACCAGTGCCTTGATCACAAGAGCGAACACGACGTTCTGCCTTGCAATCCGGAGGGAGGTGCGGGCGATCTCCAGCGCTTTTGGAACCGCATCCAGCTGTGAGGTCATAAAGACCACATCCGCAGCCTCAATTGCCGCATCCGCGCCGCTTCCCATCGCTGCGCCTACATCTGCGCCTGCCAGTACGGGAGCGTCATTGATGCCGTCCCCCACAAACATGACAGCGCCGTGTGCTGTGCGGATTTCTTTCAGGGTTTCCAGTTTGTCCTGAGGAAGCAGGCGGGCATGGACTTCGTCGATGCCGGTTGCTTTTGCCACAGCGTCCGCATTTTCCTGGGCATCGCCGGTCAGCATCGCGGTGACAATGTCTTTGGAACGGATTGCGGAGATTGCGTCTGCCGCTTCCGGCTTGATCGTATCCGCAATGACGAGATGACCGATGAATGTGCCGTTCAGCGCAGCAAAAACTTCTGTACCGTAGTTAAGGGCTGCTGCGTTCACCGGTACATGGAACTGATCCATCAGCTTCCGGTTTCCGCAGAGCACCTCGCCCTGGGGCAGGGCGGCACGGATCCCGTGGCCGGCGATTTCTTCCACCTCGGACGGTGTGTCCAGGGAAATCTGTTTGTCTCTTGCCGCCGCCAGAATGCTCTGGGCAATCGGATGTGTGGAATTCTGTTCACAGGATGCACAGAGAGCCAGCAGAGTGTCGGCATCCGTTCCGTTTGCGGGAACGGCTTCTTGCAGCTTGAAATTTCCCTGGGTGATCGTTCCGGTCTTATCCATGACAACGGCGCGGACATTTTTCATAGCTTCCAGGGAAATTCCGCCTTTGAAGAGAATGCCCCGTTTGCTTCCGGCGCCGATTCCGGAGAAGAACGCCAGCGGCACACTCAATACCAGGGCGCATGGGCAGCTGATGACCAGGAAGGTGATCGCGGTGTAGATCCAGTGATTCCAGTCGCCGGTCACCAGTGATGGTACGATCGCGGTCAGCACGGCGAGAAGAACAACGACCGGGGTATAAACCCTTGCGAAACGTGCGATAAAACGCTCAATCTGCGGCTTGCTTGCAGCGGCATTTTCCACAGAATCCAGGATCTTTGTCACCATGGATTCGTCCAGTGCTTTTTCAACTTTCATTTTCAACAGCCCGGAGGTGTTGATGCAGCCGGACACAACAGAATCCCCGGCTTTTACTGTGACAGGTACAGGTTCTCCGGTTACCGGTGACGTGTCGATGCGGCTTTCGCCTTCAACGACGGTTCCGTCAAGGGGAATACGGTCACCCGGACGGATCTGGAGGATATCTCCGATTTCGGCATCCTCCGCAGGGATCACATGCGTATGGCTGCCGTGTACTTTGGTCACGACTTCCGGGCGCATATCCACCGCATCCATGATCTGGGAACGGCTCCGTTCCACAGCGATTTCCTCAAACAGTTCGCCGACACGGTAGAACAGCATGACGCCGACCGCTTCTTTAAAGTCTCCGATACAGATTGCGGCGATGGTCGCAAGGCTCATCAGGAAGTTTTCATCGAAGACCTTTCCGCGGGTCAGATTCTTTCCTGCGGTAAGGATGATTCTTCCGCCGAGAAGCAGATAGCCAATCAACAGGATTACGTCTGCCGGGATCACAAGGGATACCGCGTTCAGGATGATACCGCTGATAAAAAGCGCTGCTCCGATCAGAATCTGTACCAGATCCTTTTTGTTTTCTGCGCTCAGGCGGGAAGCCTTTTCTCTGTGGTGATGCGCATGGCTGTGGTCATGACCGCAGCCACAGGAACTGTCATGATGCGTATGAGCGTGTTCATGACCGCAGGAACAGGAACCGTCATGATTTTCCTGCTCGTGGTCATGCTCATGACTGCAGCCGCAGGAACTTTCGTGGTGGTGTTCATGGTGCCCGGATCCGCAGGAGCAGCTGTGTTCATGATGATGCTCATGTACATGTTCGTGGCTATGTTCATGGGTATGCTCATGTTCATGTGATGCTTCCGCTGAATGAGCGGAAGTGGTTTTGTTTTTTCTGGAACGTGTTCTTGGGTAAATTTCTACGCCCGGTTCCACAGCAGAAGCTTCCGCCCGGATCTTGTCCAGAAGCTTATCCGGATCTTCTGCGGTAATACGAAGCTGTTTTGTGGCAAAGGTGAGAACCGCCTCAGTGACTTCAGGCATTGCGTTCAGCCTGCGTTCCACAGCGGCTGCGCAGTTGGCGCAGTCCAGATTCTCGATGATATAGATCTTTTTTACCAGAGCACTGGAATCTTTTTTCTGACTCATAATCATCCTCCGATTTCTTTTCGTGTTGCTGGAAAAATGCAGCCGTTCTTACAGCAGGACAGGTATGGAATAATAATATATGAATAACTGTTCATATGTTCATAATATACCAGAAGACAAGATCCGTCAATAGTTTTTTAAAGAAATCCGGAAAGTTTCTATTGTTTATATTTTATACGAAAAAAAGCGCCGTACAGAAATGCTCCATACGGCGTTGAAAGATTTGTAACAGTTCAGCCTTGCTGAACCGTTACATGCAAAATCCATTGAAAATCGCCTTCGGCGATGGGATTTTGCACTCCTGAATCACGTTCTTACGGTCTGCGCAGCATGTGCGCAGACCTGGGCTGAACTGTTACAAAGATTTTTCAATATTCTGCTGAGGGGGCGGTTGCCTGCTTCAGAGCCACTGTTTTCAGCAGATCCAGCAAATTGGTGGAAAAAATATTGACATCTGTCCGGTTCTGCGTCTGCTGACGCATGTGGACACTGCCGTCTTCGCGGAAACCTACGAGACAGGCATCGTCGGAGATGATCTCATCAATCTGATAGATGTCCTGGCGTAATTCCATATAAAGGATGGGATGTTTCTGTTCGCTCCGCACAGCCAGAACATGCTGATAGATTTCGTTTTGCGTCTGCAGGCTGCAGGAATCCCGGGCGTGCAGAAAAGCAAAACATGGACGCAAAGGTTCCTGCGCCGTAAGCCAGGATTCGGACAGGATCTTTTCCCGGTCTGTTTCGTCATAACTGTAATGTATCCCATACAGCAGGCGCTTTTCCCGCAGTCTTTGACAGGACTCCGGCGCTGCTTCATCGGCATAGATGACGGTCATGGCATTTCCGCATTTCTGCAGCTTTTCCAGATAGGCGTCAGAGAATGTACAGTTTTGCAGAAAAATCCCGAATGCGCAGTTTGGATAGTTTTCGATCAGCGGAAGACAGAGATCCGCGTTTTCGTCATGAAGAAAAAACAGATAGACGTAGATGCCTATTTTTCGTCCTTGTTCTATAATCCGGCAATAGCTGTCGGGATTGATCAAAAGACGTTCCCTGTCCAGAAGCAGAGAAAGGGACCAGGGAATGTTCAGGTTTTGCTCGGCTTCTATCTCACGGATTCTTTTTGCTCCGACGGTACAGCCGTTATAACCCAGATTCATTCCGAAAGTGACCATGTGTTTGCGGTCGACGTTGGCAATCTGGTCAGAGACAAGTTCATAATAAGCGCTTTCCGGATTTTTCAGCATTTCCTGCGCATCAGACAGAAATCGTTTCTGGAAGCGTCCTTTCGCGAAGTTCAGGCCGATGTCCACCAGATTTCTTGCCAGCCGCCGGGGAGAACTTCTGGAATCCTGCAGAATTTTGTCCAGCATACATTCTACTAATATTTTTGTGATATCTTTTCCCATTTTTTCCTCCATCTGACGCACCTGCCGCGTCATTAAGGTAGATTTGGGAGTTTACTTCCAAACTTTCCCTCATTTCCTCTTCTGGAGCATGTTTGAAAATTCATTCCTGCAAAGCAGGGCGTAAAGACTGCAGGAATGGCTTTTCAAATATACTCTGGAATCTTCCTTTTTTTATCATACCATATGACCTGTCCGTCAGACATGGTCAGAAATATGATTTTGTAGATTTTTTTCGTCTTCTTCGAATGGAAACGGTGGTTGGAATGATGAAAGAAAGGCGCACCGCATTTCTGCAATGCGCCTTTCTTTCATCATTTGCTGACCTGGCTGCACATTTATTTGTCTCTTTTGCCTTTGCCGCACTGTTCCCACAGGAAATCCGCCTGAGGTTTCCAGTTTTCCGCGTACGATTTGCAGCGGCCGCAGAGGGTATCTACACTTTCCGGAGCTTCGTAGTCGGTGGATTTGGCATCGGCTGCTTTTACCATGGCGCGGAGCTTTTCCGGATTCTCCAGCATCGGACATGGACGGAGCATGTTGTCGTTGAACGGCTGTCCGTCATGATAAGCCATGAAGATCGGGCTCTTCAGAGCTTCCAGCAGGGTACATTCGCGGATATTGGCGTTGGAGTAGTGGATGAATACACAAGGCTCTACATCACCTTTTGCATTAATATGAAGATATCTTCTTCCTCCGGCGATACATCCGCCGACATACTCTGCGTCGTTCTGGAAGTCCATGGAGAAGATCGGTTTGGTCTGACGGAACTCACGGATCCTCTTGTAAACTTCTGTACGCTGTTCCGGGTTTGGAAGCAGTTCCGGAACGGCTCCGTTTCCTACCGGCATATAATGGAAGAACCAGATGAACAGTGCGCCGGCGTCAATGATCATATCAAAGAAAGGTTCGCTGCTGATATCCTGATAGTTCTGGCTTGTGTAGCAGGCGGAAATACCGAATGGGAGTTTATGCTCCTTCATCAGTTCCATTGCATGCATTACTTTTTCGTAATCGCCGCTGCCTCGTCTTCCGTCGTTGGCTTCCTCAAAACCTTCCAGGCTGATGGCGGGAACAAAATTCTTTACGCGGAGCATTTCGTGGCAGAAATCTTCGTCGATCAGTGTTCCGTTGGTGAAGCTTAAGAATTCACAGTCAGAATGTTTCTCGCACAGCGCGATGATATCTTTTTTGCGGACCATAGGTTCTCCGCCGGTAAAGATGTACATATAGGTACCGAGTTCTTTTCCCTGTGTGACAATGGAATCCAGCTCGTCGAACGTCAGGTTCAGGCGGTTGCCGTATTCAGCAGCCCAGCATCCGGTGCAGTGAAGGTTGCATGCGGAGGTAGGGTCGAGAAGGATTGCCCACGGCACGTTGCAGCCTTCCTTTTCTTTGGTTTTCTCCTGTTTTGCACTTCCAGCCAGGCTGGCATTTACGATAAAATTGTTAAAGAAAGTATTCCGGACGCCTTCATCCAGCTCCCACACTTTCATTATCAGCTGATACCAGTTGTTCTTTGCATCGATAGCGCCGCGGAATGCCTTGCGCTGTTCCTCATACCAGCCTTCCGGAGCCACTTTATCTACCAGGTTCATCAGCTTCGGAATATTGGTTTCAGGATCGTTTCCCAGATATTGCCATGCTTTTGAAAGAGATACCGACATTGCTGCGATTTTTGCTTTTTCTACAACATTACCCATATTAATTTTACTTCCTTTCTTTCTTCTGCAGTTTATCCAATGGATTTAACCCAATGATACTCACCGGACAGAGATTTTTCATCGGACAGATTTTGGCAGATGTCTCAAATTTCTACAGTTTCCGGTAAAGTGTTACTTTTTTGGACATAATTCCGGATCTGTCCAATTATTTCCAGATATTTCAGCCCGTTGGGATCCTTCCTGCAGACAGCGAAATGTTTGCCTGTTGAATTTTATCGGGGTAAAAGTTATAATAGAACGAGAACTTTCAGTACCGGGAGGAATCGTTGTGGCGGATTCAAATATTACAAAACGGGCACTGGCACAGGCGCTGAAAGAGCTGATGATGACGCAGCCTCTGGACAAGATCAGCGTCAGCAATATCTGTGAACAATGCGGGTTAAATCGAAAAAGTTTCTATTATCATTTCAGAGACAAATACGAATTGGTCAGCTGGATCTATTATACGGAATTTATGGAAACTGCACTGAAAAAACAATACAGAGATTCCTGGGAATTCATGGATGAGATCTGCAGTTATTTTTATGAAAACCGTATTTTTTACCGGAAATGTTTTCAGCAGGAGGGGCAGAATTCTTTTTCTGAATATTTTTCTCGGTGGTGTTTTCCATCATGTGCGACCATCTGGAACCTTTTTTCCGGGAGGAGCCGTCCATTGAGCCCTACGCCGCTTTTTACGCAGATGCGTTTGTATGTGCGATCAAGAAATGGCTGGGACAGAAGGAATGTCTTCCGCCGCAGGAATTTTCCAGATTTCTTCGCACGGCAATTCTTGGTCTTTCGCGCAAAGCATATATGCTGTTTCCAGAGGAGAATTCACTGGAAACGGAATGAAAATCTGTTCGGTACCCTGAAGGATTTCAGGGGAGGGACAGATTTTTTTGCAGATTGAAACAGCCTGAAAATATCAGTGACAGTTTCGGTGGCTGAATGCCTGCTAATATCCTGCAAGAAGTATCCTTGTCAGAAGGATGCTTCTCCTGTATAATCAATCGGAGAAAAGGAAGAAAGAAAGGATAAAAAAATGGAAAAGGGAAGATTAAGAGCGCTTCTGCCTATCGGAGTATTCCTGGTGTCGTTTTTGGGCATGGGGATCATCAGCGGGGATTTCAATCATATGCCGACCGTTGTGGGATTTCTGCTTGCCCTGATGACGGCTTTTTTTCAGAACCGCTCTCTGAATTTTGATGAAAAGATAAAAGTGATCACCAAAGGCGTGGGGGATGAAAACATCATTACCATGTGCCTGATCTTTCTCGCGGCAGGAGGATTTTCCGGGGCTGTAAAGGCAGCGGGAGGCGCGGACAGCACCGTAAATTTCTGCCTCTCCATCCTGCCGTCTTCCGTCGCCGTTATGGGCCTGATGCTGATCGGATGCTTTATTTCACTGTCTATGGGAACCAGCATGGGAACCATCGCCGCGCTGGCGCCGATCGCGGTGGGCATCAGCGAGAAAACAGGATTTTCCATGGCGCTGTGTATCGGAGCGGTGGTCAGCGGCGCTATGTTCGGCGACAATCTGTCGATGATTTCCGATACGACCATTGCGGCAGTCAAGACCCAGGGCTGTGAGATGAAGGACAAGTTCAAGGCAAATTTTCTGATCGTTCTCCCGGCGGCGGTGGTTTCGCTGCTGGTATTTTTCCTGATCACCCGTCAGGCGGATTACACACTCGACACGGAGCTGGAATACAATCTGCTGCAGATCGTCCCGTATCTGGTCGTTCTTGTGGGAGCCTTGATCGGATTCAATGTTTTCCTGGTACTGATCAGCGGAACGGTACTCTCTCTGATCGTGGGCGTGGCGACGGGAGCCATTGAACCGCTGGGAATCTTTAGCGCAGTGGGAGAAGGCGTGACCGGAATGTACGATATTACGGTGATCTCTCTGCTGGTAGCCTGTGTGGTTGCTCTGATGAGGGAATACGGGGGAATTGCTTATATCCTGCAGTTTATCCGGAAAAGGATCCGCGGCCAGAAGGGCGCGCAGCTTGGGATCGCTGTGCTGGCGCTGCTGGTGGATATGACTACGGCAAACAATACGGTGGCGATCGTGATCGCCGGTCCCATCGCAAAAGAAATCGGACATGAATATGGCATCGAGCCGAAACGTACCGCTTCCTTGCTGGATATCTTTGCGTCCGTGGGACAGGGACTTCTGCCTTACGGCGCACAGCTGCTGCTGGCAGCGGAGGCGACGAAGCTGGCGCCATTCGAGATTATGCCCTATCTGTTTTATCCGTGGATGATGGGCGTCTCCGCGCTGTTTTTCATAGCCTTTGGAAAAACTCGCAGAAGGACGGCGTGACCGTTCGGACTTTTGCTGTGTATGGCGGACGGGACGCGGCAGGAAAACTTTACATGCGGCTTGCGCCGTAGTAAACTATATAGCATGGAACGTACATGAAAAATCTAAGAGGAAACCGGAGGTGTCCTATGAATACAGTGAAATTATATGAGGCAGATGCATACCTCGGTGAATTTACAGCGACAGTAAAAAAATGTATCAGTGAGGCAGGAATCTACAAAGTAGAATTGGATCAGACAGCCTTCTATCCGGAAGGCGGCGGCCAGCCGGCGGATCAGGGAACGCTGGGAGACGCCAGGGTTCTGGATGTGCAGGAAGTGGACGGAACGATCTGGCATACCGTTACCCAGCTGCTGGAACCGGGAAAGGAGGTTGTAGGAAAGCTTGATTTTGAGCGCCGTTTCTCCAACATGCAGAATCACAGCGGAGAGCACATCGTTTCCGGGATCATAGCCCGGGAATACGGATACCACAATGTGGGATTCCATATGGGAAGCGAAGCCGTTACTGTGGATTTTGACGGTGTGCTGACGAAAGAGCAGCTGTTTGAGATCGAGCAGCAGGCGAACGACGCAGTCCTTCGGAATGTTCCGATCACAGCTTCCCTGCCGGATCGGGAAGAACTGGCACAGATGGAGTACAGGAGCAAAAAGGAGATCGAAGGACAGGTGCGGCTGGTTACCGTAGAAGGCTATGATTGCTGTGCATGCTGCGGAACCCATGTTTCCAGTACCGGCGAGATCCGGCTGATCAAACTTCTGGGCGTCCAGAATTATAAAGGCGGAGTGCGGATTTCCATGCTCTGCGGAGAGAAAGCCTTTCGGGATTACCTGATCAAGCACACGAATCTGGTCGGCATTGCGCAGCTGCTCAGCGTAAAGCCGGAGGAAGCCGGGGATGCGGTGGTCCGCCTGAAAGAGAAAAATATTGAACTGAAGAAAGAACTGAAACAGCTGAAAAAGCAGTTATACATCTTGGAGCAAGAAGGGAAGGCGCAGGATTCATGAGCAAGGGAAAAGAAATCAAGACCAATGCGATGAGGATTCTGGACCGGCAGAAGATTTCCTACCAGGTGCTCCAGTATGAGTGCGGCGAATTTATCGACGGAATGCACAGCGCGGAACTGACAGGAGCGCCGGTGGAACAGTCGTTCAAGACCCTGGTGGCGAAAGGAAAGAGCGGGCAGTATTATGTCTTCGTCCTGCCGATCGCGAAGGAAGTGGATCTGAAAAAGGCGGCACGGACCGTGGGAGAAAAGTCAGTGGAAATGATCCATGTAAAGGATATCACCGCGGTGACCGGTTATGTAAGGGGCGGCTGCAGCCCCATCGGCATGAAGAAACAGTTTCCGACGGTGGTGGAGCAGTCCGCCGGACAGTTCGACAGGATTTACGTCAGCGGCGGAAGGATCGGAACGACGCTGGTGCTGGCGCCGGAAGATCTGCTGAAAGTGAGCCGGGCAGAATACGGAGATTTTGCATTTGAAGAGTAAAAACGAAAAAAGACAGAAGTTGCGCTGACTGAACGGTTACAGAAAAAAAGTATCGGAAGAAAAGGAGAAAATGAACATGTTATTTTTGGAATATCCCCCGTGCAGTACCTGCAAAAAGGCGAAAAAATGGCTGGATGACCATGGTGTGAGCTACGAAGCGCGCCATATCAAGGAACAGAATCCTACAGCATCGGAGCTGAAGGAGTGGTATGAGAAGAGCGGGCTGGAACTGAAGAAATTCTTCAATACCAGCGGGATGAAATACAAGGAACTGGGACTGAAGGATAAGCTTCCAAACATGAGCGAGGAGGAAAAGCTGGAGCTTCTCGGCACAGACGGAATGCTGGTAAAGCGTCCGTTGGTGATCGGGGAAGACTTTGTTCTGGTCGGATTTAAGGAAAAAGAATGGGAAGAGCGACTGGAGCGTTTTTGAAAATTCATTCCTGCAATCTGCACGCCCCACTTTGCGGGAATAAATTTTCGAACATGCTCTGGCACATTAAAAGGAGTGACAAATGGAAGGGTTTGAGTGGAAGATTGTTTCTTCTATGGAGAAAGTATTTCCGGTCAGAGAGCCGTCCGGGGAAGGGGTCAGAGAAAAACTGACCGCCCTGAGAGGAGAGACCGTGTCTTTTCAGATCGCATATCGGTGGAGTGGCAGCAGAAGAGAAAAAATGCATCCGGAATTGTGCGGAAAAGGAAAGGAAATGGCAAGGATCCGGAAGGTATGCCTGGTTCCCTGCGAATATCCGCTGCATCCGGAGTCGGATGAGGATTATCTGACCCGGGAGCCAGGACTGTATCCTGATCTGCTTCAGGAGATTTCCGGGGAAGGTGTGAATCTGATCCCGGGACAGTGGAGGAGTCTCTGGGTGGATCTGGAAGCACAGGACAGCAGCGCGCCCGGGGTTTATCCCGTGTCTGTCCGTATGGTTCGGAACGGGGAATGCATGGGAACCGTGGACATGTCCTTTGAAATCCTCAATGCAGACCTTCCTCCGCTTCCGATTCCCCATACGGAGTGGTTCCATTCCGACTGTCTGGCGGAATATTATCAGGTGGAAGTATTCAGCGAAGAATACTGGCGGATCACCGAGAATTTTATCCGTGCAGCCGTCAAAAGAAAGTGCAACATGATCCTGACGCCGGTGTTTACGCCGCCTCTGGATACGGCGGTCGGAGGTTACAGACTTCCGGTACAGCTGACAGATGTGGTGCTTGAGAATGGTCACTGGGTGTTTGGATTTGAAAAGCTGCGGCGGTGGGTGGAGATGTGCCGGAGGTGCGGCATCGTTTATTATGAGATTTCCCACCTGTTTACCCAGTGGGGCGCCAAATGCACGCCTCAGATCTTTGGGACAAAAGATGGACAGTATCAGAGGATCTTCGGCTGGGAGACGGATGCGGGCAGTCCGGAATACACAGAATTTCTGCACAGATTTCTCTGCGCGCTGAAAAAAGAGCTGAAGCAGCTGGGCATACTGGAACATACTTTTTTCCATGTTTCCGATGAGCCGGGAGAAGCAGTGCTGGAAAGCTATCAAAAAGCGGTGGAACTGGTGGCGGAAGACCTTGGAGACTGCCAGGTCATTGACGCGCTGTCGGAATATGCGTTTTATGAAAAAGGGCTTGTACGTCAGCCGGTATGTTCCCTGGATCATATTCAGCCGTTTCTGGAAAAACGGCCGGAAAAGCTGTGGGGTTATTATTGTACCAGCCAGGCGGTGAACGTACCGAACCGGTTTATTGTCCAGCCGGGATATCGAACCAGGATTCTCGGAACTCTGCTGTACCGGTATCAGCTGGACGGTTTTCTCCACTGGGGATATAATTTTTATCATTCACAGTTTTCTACCCGTTCTATTGATCCGTATCTCTGTACCGATGCCGACGGCGCGTTCCCGTCCGGCGATCCGTTTCTGGTCTATCCCGGCAGGGACGGAATTCCCGAGGAATCCCAGAGGATGATGCTGATGGACGAGGCGACGAGTGATCTTTGTGCGCTGAAACTTCTGGAACAGATGGCTGGAAAAGAGACGGCATATCGCTGCCTGGAGGTGCAGGAGGGAGAAGAACTGAATTTCGAAAAGTATCCAAGAAGGATTTCTTATCTGGCCGGGATGCGCGAAAAGGTCAATGATGAAATAAGAAAAAGAACGGAATAAGAGTAACAGATCAGCCTTTATATTCTAAACGGACGAAAAAAAAGCACATCAAAGTCAGAAATAAACCAGGGGCAGGTGGTATGCGTGGACGGCGGGCATCTGCAAAGTGTGAGAAACTCTTAACGTTTCGAAGTGCCCGCCCGGAGGTGCTTTGAAACGTTTAGAGTTTCCACGCTTTTGCAGCAGCCCGCCGTCCACGCATACTACCTGCCCCTGGTTTGTTTCGTCCGTTTTACCAGAGTTTCCGTCCGGCGTCTTCCGGAGCCGCAAATGGTCCTGGAATTACCCGCAGTCCGCGGTGTCCGCCCAAATAATCTCTGTCAAAGACGATATCCGTTCCGTCCGGGTTTTCATACCGTTCTTCCGGCTCAAAAGCGCAGCCAAGGACATCGCTGTTCACCATACCGGTGGAGAAATCTCCCAGGAATTCGTACAGGTTGGTGGACAGGACCGGTCTGCCGTCCTGGCAGATCACGTCGACGGTTACTTCGTGCTCTGTATCCACCAGATGCTCCGTTTCCTTTTTGCAGGCTTTGGCGCCGTTGAAGTAAACATTGCCTTTTACCCAGACCGGAAGCGGATGGGAATGTGCAGTGTCCAGTTTTACCATGTCCGGCGTATCGGTATCCATATCAAACATCTGGATCCATTCTTCATAGGTTGGATATTCATCCATGACATGTGTGCCTACTTCACGGTTTTCCTCATCTGTGCCCTCAGAGCTGTCGCGCAGGGTGGTAAACGGTTTGGAAGGCCATTTCTGTACGAAAATATTGTTGTAGAAACGGTCGTCGCCGTGAAGGATCGTCATAAAGCCCATGACCTCTGTGCGGTGAGGAATATGATACGGTGTGTAACGCGGACCGGTGCCGCCTCCTACACAGGTCAGAGCTCCGCAGATCAGGTTATGTACCATTGCCACGCCCTGGGTAGCCATACGAAGGGACGCGTCGGACAGCAGGATGTTGTTGTCGATCAGTGTAGGACCATGGCCTACTTCCACGAAGATATCCTGGCTCATCATGCCGCCTTTCAGCGGTTTAGCGAATTCCGGGCGCTGATTGTCGTGGAACAGGTTCTGGGTGATGCGGGTTCCCTGTGCCTCCCAGTCGCACCAGATACCCATCGTACAGTGATGGATGTAATTGCGGCGGTAGATGACGTCGATCGCCGCGTGCATCTTGATGCCTGCGATTTCTGCACCACCCAGCTCCATCATATTGTTGATGTGATGGATATGGTTGTCCTCAATGATCGAGAAAACGCCGCCCATACGGCCGATGATTCCGCCCTGTTCACAGTGGTGGATGTTGCAGCGGCGGACGATATGGCTGCCGACTTTTTCCTTCAGCCATCCGTGATACTGTCCACGGCATACCGCGTCGCGCTCCATCTGGGTAGGGCTCTTCACATGTTTATAAGTAAAGTAATGCTCGTTGTCCGGGTCCAGATATTTTCCGAGAGAGATACCGGCACACTTGCTGTTGCTGATCTCACAGTCTTCGATGATCCAGCCTTTGGACCAGTGAGGACCGATCATGCCGTCCTGATAAGCGGCAGGCGGCGCCCAGGTGGTTGCAGCTTTGCTGATGGAAAAGCCGCTGACTGTGATATATCCGACGCCTGTTTTGGAAGGCATGAAACATTCACGGCGGACGTTGATCTCCACGTTTTCCTCATTTGGGTTTTTGCCCTGGAAATTCGCGTAGATCACGGTCTCATTTCCGTCCTGTTCCGCGTACCATTTATAGACGGAAGCCTCCGGCTCCCAGGAGCATTCGTAGATTTCGCCTTTGATACATGCATCCACACTGTCTGCCTCATACATCATTTTATCGTTCAGATAAACCGCGCCGGTGTGTTTGCTGCGGCCCGCAAAATACCAGTCGCCGTAAACATAAGTGGTATATGGATTGTAATTGCCGAATACAGTGTTGTCGATCCGGCACACCCATACATTTCCCTGATACGGTTTCCAGTCTTTCACTTCTTCCGCTCCGGTGATCACAGCGCCCAGCGGCTCTGTGCTGCGGTAAGTGATCCGGGCGTCTTCCGTTCCGGCGTTCGCCGGGTCTACATACTCACGGTACACGCCGGGAGCCACCAGAACTTCGTCTCCCGGTTTTGCCGCCTGCGCTGCGTCATTGATGTGTCTGAAAGGCATTTCTTTTGTGCCGTTCCCGTCGCGGGCGGCTTTTGCATCAACATAGATGATCATATGCGTGTCCTCCTTGTGTCTGTTTCCGCATTTGTTGCGTAAGTTTTGAATTCATCGTACACTATTTTGAATATACCGTCAAGATGTGCGGAATTACTAAAAATTTTAGTGAAATATGTTGCGGTTTTCACAAAAAATGAGCAATAATTCCCTGCGATTTTTGAATGCTTTTTCGCACCGGAGGGGGAATACCGGCTGCCATACGCCTGTTTCTGTCATTGTTCCGGAAAAGGATCCGAGTTCTGGCGATTGATACAGGAAAAAAGAAAACCAAAACTTTCGTAGGAAATTTGTTTACATTTTTTTGCAAAAAAGAGACAGGGACAATGAACACCCAAAACCTTTCACGCATACAAAGAAAAAATCCTATCAATTTTTTTCAGACCGTTTGTCAGCAATTCACAAATCAGAGAAAGTTGTCGGAAAATGCTGGACAAACAAAAAACCGGCGTATATAATGACGTCACAATCAACGAAACGGCAGGAGGTGATACAGATTGGACCTGCAGCAATGTCTCGTGTTGACGGCTGCATCGGGAGCGGTATTGATGGATTTAAAAACAGGAGAAATAGCAAATGGCTGGATCGTGATCCTGTGGCTTGCTGGCTTTCTGACCAACGGTATGGGTCATGGAATGAGGGGGATTTTATCATTTCTTATCGGGACGGTTCTTCCGATCCTGTTACTTTTCTGGTTATTTCATTTCCGAATGTTCGGAGCAGGTGATATCAAACTTTTTTCAGCGCTTGGAGGCTTTCTCGGCCCGGCGGCAATTCTGAAATGTATCTGTCTTTCATTGATCTTTGGCGCAATTCTATCTATTGGCATTTTCATTATCTGCGGAAACATTCGTCAGCGTCTTTTTAAACTCACCACTTATATCAAACACATATTTTTATTAAAAATACAGGGAAAAACTACAGTTCCGGTTCCTTATCGTGATGGGAAGTGGGGGATGGAGTGTATTCATTTTTCGGTACCCATTCTGCTTGCAGTTTTACTCTGGATAGGAGGCTTCTATTGATTCGTGCAAAGAAAAAGAACATATTTGCGGTTTGTGACACAGAAATTGAATACGCTTACAACTTCATGGAATATCTGATGCAGAAGAAGAATATTCCCTTTGAGATTCAGGCGTTCACAAGTCCGGAGGTTCTGATGGATTTCGCCAGGAACAATGAGATTGAGATTCTGCTGATTTCCGACAAGGCGATGAAAGAGGAGATCCGGAATCTGCCGGTCCGCCAGATCATCATTCTGTCGGAAGGAGTGCACAGCCCAGGACTGGACCAGTATCCAACGGTATATAAGTATCAGTCTTCCGATAAAGTGATCCGTGAGGTGATGGCATGTTATGGGGTGGAACATGAAGTATCGATGGCACAGAACGGTGTGATCAAAAAGGAAATGCGTGTGATCGGAATCTATTCACCGATCGGAAGGACGCAGAAGACTTCCTTCGCACTGGCGCTCGGACAGATTCTCGGGAGAGATCACGCAGCGCTGTATCTGAACCTGGAGAGTTATTCCGGTTTTGAACAGCTGATGGAAACACATTTCGAACAGGGACTCAGTGATGTCCTGTATTATGCCAGGCAGGAGAATACTGGCATTGTCTATAAAATCGCCGGTATGGTACAAACCATACAAAATCTTGACTTCCTGCCGCCGGCTCTTTTCCCAATGGATATTCAGACAACAAAATATGAGGAATGGATCTGGCTGTTCCGCCAGCTGGAGCAGAACAGCAATTATGAAGTTCTGATCCTGGATCTTGGCGACGGCGTCGCCGATCTGTATCAGATTCTTGACTACTGTACGGAAATTTATGTTCCGATCCGCCAGGATATTATTTCGGCAGCCAAATTGGAGCAGTTTGAGAGCGCTCTTCAGATGTGGGATTCCGTCTCTGTGCTGGAAAAGATCAGGAAGATACGGATACCGTTCTATGCCGCCGGAAAAAGCGGAAAGGCATGGGCAGAGGAACTGGCATGGAGTGAACTGGGAGATTATGTCAGGAAACTGCTGCGCGGAGAGGACAGCGGATGAGGGAAGCCGAGCTGCTGAGGCCTCTGCTTCTGGAAGAAATTGACATTGCCAGCGAACCGGAGGATGAGAAGATCCTGGAACTGATCGACCGGCTGATCCTGGAGGAAGAGGTTACCCGGAAGCTTCCGGTGAGCAGGAAGACAGAAGTGCGGCGGGAATTGTTTTATTCTGTGCGCAGGCTGGATGTTCTGCAGGAACTGCTGGATGATCCGGAAGTGACGGAGATTATGGTGAATGGATATGACTCGATCTTTGTGGAGAAACAGGGAAAGATCTATCCGTTCCGAAAGCAGTTCACTTCCCGGGAGAAACTGGAGGATATTATCCAGCAGATTGCGGGGCGCTGCAACCGGGTAGTCAATGAACAGAATCCCATCGTGGACGCGCGGCTGGAGAACGGCGACCGGGTCAATGTGGTACTGTGTCCGATTGCCCTGAACGGACCGATCCTGACCATACGCCGCTTTCCGGAACATCCGATCACGATGGCGCAGATGGTCCGGCAGGACTGTATTTCAAAGGATGCGGCAGATTTTCTGAAAGACTTGGTGTGTGCCAGATATTCGATCCTGGTCGGCGGAGGAACTTCCACAGGCAAGACCACATTTCTGAATGCTCTGAGCGGCTTTATTCCGGCGGATGAGAGGATCATCACCATCGAGGACAATGCCGAACTGCAGATTCAGGGGATCCAGAATCTTGTACGGCTGGAGGCGAGAAGTATGCATCTGGAAGGACAGCAGGATATCACGATCCGTGAACTGATCCGGACTTCCCTCCGGATGCGGCCCTCCCGGATCATCATCGGGGAGGTAAGAGGCGCGGAAGCATGGGATTTTCTGCAGGCTTTAAACACCGGCCACAGCGGGTCGCTGGGTACCGCCCATGCCAACAGCAGCAGAGATATGCTCGGGCGGCTGGAATCCATGGCGCTGATGGGAATTGAGATTCCGCTGGAGGCGATCCGGCGGCAGATCGTTTCGGGTATTGAGATCCTGGTGCATCTGGAGCGGGATCCGGACGGCAGAAGACATGTGGAGGAAATTGCGGAAGTTGACGGTATGGAGGAAGGAACGATCCGGCTCAACCCATTGTTTCAATGGTATCACAGGAAAGGACTGAGCGTATGCGGAGAATTAAAAAACAGAAAAAAACTGGAAAGATTCCGGAGCTGAAAGTGGACTATAACAGCTATTGTCCGGGAAAGAAAGAGAAACTCCTGTGGACTCTGGAGAGTATGGGAATTATCGCAGGGATGGATTTCCTTTTTTACCGGTCGGCGGCGGCAGCGGTTCTCTGGCTCCCGTTTGTGCCTTTCTGGTTCCGGTGGAAGAAGAAGCAGGCGATGGAGAAGCGGAGAAAGGATCTGTACGAGCATTTCCGGGATCTGACAGCCGCCATGCAGTTTGCGGTATGCGCAGGATATTCCCTGGAAAACGCAGTGAGGGAAGCCTATCAGGATCTGAGACAGTCCTACGGGGAAAAAGACATTCTGGTGCGGGAGCTGAAGTTTATGTGCAATCAGACGGCGCTGAGTATTCCGGTGGAACAGTTGTTTATGGATCTGGCAGGGCGTAGCGGAGTCGCGGATATCCGGATGTTTGCCAACGTGCTTGCGATTTCCAAGCGCACCGGCGGAAATATGGAAGCAGTGATGAAAAATACCTGGAGGATCATCAGCGGGAAGATCGATACGGAGCGGGAGATTGCCAGCAGCATTGCTGCCAGAAAGTATGAACAGACCATCATGAGCGTGATTCCGCTGGCGATCATCCTGTATATTCAGGTTTCCTTTCCGGAATTTATGGATGTGCTGTATGGAAATCTGTTCGGGGCGCTGGTCATGACGGTATGCCTGGGAATCTATCTTGCCGCCTGGGCGATTGGCAAGAGAATTATGAGAATCGAGGTATAACAATGGCAGGAGTACATCTGATCATAGGGGCGGGGCTGCTTCTCTGGTATTTCTGGAGAAAGAAAAATAAAAAGCTGAACGTTCTGGAAAAACGTATCTTTTTATTTGCAGCAATTGGGAACATAGCAGGGCTGGCGCTGACCGCCGCCGCATACAGCAATGCAGGTCTTGGGACAGAGCCTGCAGTGGAGCGGGGCGGTTATGGGACGTTAGCCAGAGAGGAACAGCTGGAAGTATCGCAGGAAAATGGAGAGAATCAGAAGATTACGGTTCTGGTTCCCGCCAGACAGTATGAGGAAGAGGAGACGGAGGAATGGCTGGAGCATGCGGAGAAGGTATTGGATACAGTCATACTTGGTGAGAACACGTCGCTTCTCCATGTGGATCAGGATCTGAACCTGGTCACACAGATGCCGGACAGCCCGGTCGCTGTCTCCTGGGATACGGATGAGCCGTTGCTGGTGGGCTATGAGGGAAAATTATCAGACAGGATTCCGCAGGAAGGCGCGCAGGTGAGGCTGAAAGCGACGCTCAGCCTTCAGGAACAGACAAGGGAATGTGTCCGGGATGTTATGGTATATCCGAAGCAGGAGGCAGAGACGCTGGAGCAGCTGATCCAGGAAGCGGCACAGGCACAGAATACCGACGATTCGGAAGCCGTGTACTATCTGCCGCAGGAGATTGACGGACAGAAACTTACCTGGAGAAAGGTTCCGGACAGGACAGGAAATCTGATTGCCGTGTTTGGTCTTCTGACAGCCGTTTTATACGGAGGGGTTCAGCAGGAGAAGAGAGAAGAGTCCAGGCGGAGCAGAGAGGAAGAACTGCAGAGGGATTATCCGGAAATCGTCAGCGCGCTGGTACTGCTGCTGGGAGCAGGGCTGAATATGCGAAAGGCGGTGGAGCGGCTGGCGCTGGATTATCAGAACCGGCAAAGGAACGGTTCTGGGAAGCCAAGAGCCGCATATGAAGAGCTTCTGTATACCTGGCAGGAGATGGAGAGCGGTGTCTCGGAACTGAACGCCTACGAACATCTGGGAGCGCGATGTCAGGGAACCTCCTACCGGGCGTTGGCAACACTGCTGACACAGAATCTGAAAAAAGGCAGTAAAGGTCTGCTGGAATTACTGGAACAGGAATCTTCGGAGGCATTCGAGGAGCGCAGGCGCAGAGCAAGGGCAGAAGGGGAGAAAGCCGGAACCAGGCTTTTGCTTCCCATGATGATGATGCTTGGCATTGTGTTTCTCCTGATCCTGATCCCGGCATTTATGTCCTTTTATGCATAAAAAAGGCTTCCGTCCGCGGGATTCCGCAGGCAGCGGAAGGATGGAAAGGAGGTGAGATCATGTGGAGAATGCTGGAGTTCTGGCAGGAGGAAGACGCGGTCGGCGTCGTGGAAATCATACTGATCCTGGTCGTAATTTGCACCTGTATATAGAGTATATAGAGGGCGAAAAATTCCCCAAAAATA
>DSTMC04003__coassemble_684_pt1 | contig 64382 bp, 53 predicted proteins | sample DSTMC04003__metabat2_high_PE_023 | metagenome-assembled genome bin DSTMC04003 | reverse complement strand
ACACGCACTGAGCCTGAGGAGCGCTGAGCCGGGAATTTATAAAAAATTCCTGGCGAATCGCTCCGGTGCCCGTCCGCAGGGGCTTTGGAACGGTTAGATTTTCCACATCGCTGCAGCCGCCCGCCGTCCACGCATGCCACCTGCCACTGGCGGCTTTCGTCCGTTCCGCCAAAAGCTCCATGAAACACTGTGCATTTTCCGGTTCTCAACTCCGATTTAATATGATAGAATAAATCATAAGACTGCCGTTCAGCTTTCTATATACTCTGAACCGCAGGAATTTTCTTGAACACTGGTACCTCACTACCAGAGCGTGTTTGGAAAGGAGACCACATTATGCCAACAGGCAATCAGGAATACATTCGCGACATGAACCGTTCTCTCGTACTGGAAGCGATCGTCAATCACGCCCCGATTTCCCGGGCGGATTTATCCAAAATGCTGCATCTGACCAAAGCCACGATCTCCAATATCGTACAGGAGCTGATCGACCGGGAACTTGTGCTGGAAGTGGGAAGCGGAGATGCGCCTATGGGACGCAAACCGATCCTTCTGACCTTTCACAATCGCTGCGGCTATGTAGTCTCCGTAGACTTTGGAGTAAAAAGAACGGCAATCATGACCAGCGATCCCCTGGGGCGCAGCTGCGAAGTTCATGAATATCCTTCCCAGACGAATCAGCCTTTGATGGAACATCTGATCGCTCTGCTTCATCAGACGATCAGCGCTCTTCCGGATTCTCCTTACGGAGTTCTTGGCATCAGTGTTGGTATTTACGGCGTTGTCTGCGACGATACGGTTCTCTTTACGCCTTATTACGACCTGAAATATTCCAACATCCGAAATCTGCTGGAGGAAGAATTTCATGTTCCGGTCATTGTGGAAAACGAAGCAAATCTTTCCGTGATCGGAGAAAGCGCCTTTGGTCAGGATTACAGAAATATGATCTTTCTGAATATCCACGAAGGTGTCGGTATGGGCATCCTGGTAAATGGACAGCTTTACAAAGGACAGAACGGATACGCCGGTGAATTCGGACATACCATCCTGTTTCCTGACGGACGTCCCTGCCCCTGCGGCAACAAGGGATGTCTGGAGCAATACATCTCCGAATCGGCTGTCCTTAAAGAATTCGCCAACGGTCACGGCAAATCCTCGGCAACCATTGACGAATTTCTCTGGGCCTGCAGCCAGGAAGACCCCTCAGCACAGAAAGCCCTGCATGATTTTATCCACTACACCGCGGTCAGCCTGAATACGATCCTGCACACCTTTAACCCGGATATCATCGTTCTTAACAGTTCCTTCACAAATTATATTCCGGGACTCCTGGATCAGATCACCGCATCCGTTCAGAACCGCCTGCGCTGGTATCTCCATGTGGTTCCTTCCCAGCTTCAGGATGTCTCCGTACTGCTGGGAGGCGTATGTATGTGCACCACCCGCTTTCTCGGAATCCGGGAACTGCATCTGCACCGTAACAGTTCAGCCCAGGTCTGCGCACATACTGCGCAGACCGTAAGAACGTGATTCAGGAGTGCAAAATCCCATCGCCGAAGGCGATTTTAAATGGATTTTGCAGGTAACGGTTCAGCAAGGCTGAACTGTTGCTCTGCACCGCTGAATGACTTGTTATTGCATTCACAATTATTTTGAAGTTTGTTCATTATTTCTTTACATTACAAACACGTTTTCAACACATTTTCTGCTTATACTATAACCATAAAATAATTCAAGCCAACATTATTTTATAACAATTTTCTTTTTCATATTGCCGATGAAAATCGGCTCTCCTTCCTTTAAATAATAAAAAACAAAAAAACCAGAGTTGCTGCTGGTTTTTTTGTTTGTCTTTTTTTCGTATTCTCTTGTTTTTTACAAATATATTGTTCTGTCGAATATCCGTTTTTTATCCGTTCTTCTGATTCTGCAAAACATCGGAAAGTCTGGCGAAATCTGCCAGTTCCAGAGTCTCGCCCCGAACAGTCAGCGGAAATCCGCAGGCAGTGATCGCATGCTCGATCTCTTCCTTGGTGAAATCCAGCGTTCCGCTGTTCTTCAAACCATTCGCCAGGGTCTTTCTCCGCTGATTAAAGGACGCACGGATCAGCGCGAACATCAGCTTTTCATCGGCAACTTCCACCGGAAGCGAAGCGTGCCTGGTCAGACGGATCACAGCGCTTCCCACTTTCGGCCTTGGCATAAAACAGTTCGGCGGCACATTTGCCACAATGTATGGATCCGCATAATACTGAACCGCCAAAGACAGCGCGCCGTAATCTTTGCTTCCCGGTCCTGTCTGCATCCGGTCGGCCACTTCCTTCTGCACCATAACCGTGACAGATTCCAGCGGCACATGGTTTTCAAACAGGCTCATGATGATCGGTGTTGTAATATAGTACGGAAGATTCGCAACGACCTTGATCGGGCGTCCATTGTTTTTCTCCTCCGCCAGACGGTTCAGATCCACCTTCAGAATATCTTCATTCAGCACCGTAACATTTTCATAATCCGACAGCGTATCCGCCAGGATCGGGATCAGATTCTTGTCGATCTCCACCGCACAGACCTCTCTCGCCGCATAGGCAAGATACTGGGTTAGGGTTCCGATCCCCGGACCGATCTCCACAACAAAATCATCCGGGCCGATCTGCGCGGCCGCAACGATCTTATCCAGTACATGGGTATCGATCAGGAAATTCTGTCCATATTTCTTTTGAAATACAAAGCCGTACTTCTGCAGTACGGCTATCGTATTTTTCGGCTCTCCAAGCCAGGGTTTTATTTTTTCCATAAGCTTCTCTTTCTGCTAATCAAAAATCAAAATCCTTTTCGTAGAGGATGACACGGTCATCGGAATCTCTGTGCTTACGGGATACTTTACGTCCCAGCTTTCTTGTTCCTTTTTCCGCGTGGGCAATTGCCTTATCCACCATATCCTTTACATTGGTGATCGTCATCGGCTCTCCCTCTTTCTGGTTGTCACCGATCTGTGTATACAGGGCAAGCACACCCATCTCATCCATCTTGTATCCGTTTTCGCGGGCATAGGTTCTCGCGAATGTTACCAGCTCATCGTTGGTAAACACCGGAATGGAAATAACAGTCTCAAATTTCTTTGCAAACTCCGGATAATTATGGAACATTCCTCTCATACTGGTCTTCTCATCTTCGATGATCAGTATCAGACTGTCTGTCCGGAAATCCATCGCCTTGGAAAGTTTTTCTATTGTCTCCGGATACATCAGTCCTGCTCTTTCGATCAGAAGGAACCCTCCAGCCAGCTTAGCAACCACCTGCGCCGGATCTTTCCGGTTCAATTCCGCCGCATCCAGACGTGCCATCTTCGTTGCAGGAATCTTCAGATCCACGCAGATGGCACGAACCAGTCCTTCCGACAGACGGGTCTTTCCTGTTCCATAACCGCCCATGATCGCGATGTTTCCATGACGGGACGTGCGGTCACCGGCGTAATGGTATACTCCATGCATTGCGTCGAGGATCTGCTGATCCATTCCCGGAACCTTTGCAAAGTATGTAAACAGCGCTTTCTGCTCATCATTCAGCTTCTCCGGCTGTGTATCATTCAGGATCCGCATCCTGCGCTCTTCCGGCGTCTCTTCCCGCAGAACCTCTTCGATGGACATCGGCACAGTCTCTTCTTTTCTCACGTCCGAAGGCATCTCAATGGTTCGGTCCGCAGTATTTTCCACGGTCATGACCTTTGTGGCGTCTTTGGCTGCTTCCTGTGACGGTTCCTGAGGAATCTCCATATCCAGATCTTCCGGCTGTACGATCACAGGCTCCGGAATCTCCATGGTCTTTTCCAGATCTTCCAGGCGGTGGATCGGAGATTCTTCTTTCTCAGACTCTGCAACGTCATCCTGCTCCTCTGGCTCCGCCATCTCCGGCTGCTTTTCCAGCGGCTCTTCCGGCTTCTTCACAGGCTCCGCTGTCTGTGATTCCTCCACAGTTTTTTCTGCCAAAGACTCTTCCGTCTGCTCCTCTTCCAGTGCCTTTTCCAGTACACTGTCATGTGCAATCTCATCCGACAGGCTTGCTGCCGTCTCCTGGAACAGCGCGTCCAGATCAAGATCATCTGCCGAACTGGTTTCCTCCGGTTTCTCAGCTGTTTCCGCTTCTTCTTCCTTCACCGCTTCTGCCTTCGGCGTTTCCTTCTTCACCGTTTCCGGTCTTGTCAGGATCGTCTTGTCCGCATCCGGCTGGGGAGCAACTTCCACGTCCATATTCTCCGGTTCCAGTTCTCTGACATCGTAATCTTCCTCACGATTTTCTTCCGGTTCGGATACTTCCTGTTCCGCCTGGGCGGTCTTCTTTACATCCGGAAATACATTGCGGATGCTTTTGATCAGCTCATTGTGCAGATCCACCGTATTTCCAAGAAATGTCGGCGCTGTATAAGACGGTGCCGGATCCGCTTCTTTCCTCGCCTCAGTTTCGCGGGCCGCAGCCATCTCCTGGGCTCCCGCATCCTGGGTAATCGCCGCGCCTGCCTGATCCATACGATTCAGGAGGCTTCCCACCTCTTTCTCACTGCTCGCAGCTCCGCCATTCTCATACTTGCTTTTCTGAGACGGGGTAAGAGGCTCATATTTCATCTTCAGTTCCAGAGCTTTTGTGACATATTTACCTTCGCTGAACCACAGTTCCAGTTCATCACAGGTATCAACACACTGCCTGATCTGACCGTTTTTGCTGTACAAAAGCGCCAGTTCATAATTCCAGCGTTCTGTAAACTCTGCTTCCTTATATGCTTCCAGCACCTTAATCTGCTCATCCAGCGGTGCCTGCTGTCCTCTCAGGATTTTATAACGGAGTAAATATCTGGAAGTATCATGAGGTGCCGCAGAAACGAACTCTTCATAATATTCCTCTGCACTCTCAAAATCCTGCATCTTCACAGACACTTCCACCAGGCGGTACAAAATACCCTTACCGATAGAAGAACGGTCATATGCCAGCAGAAGAATATCATTCGCTTCCGGATACATCTTGTTGGCCTCATAAACATCCGCCACCATCGACAGGGTTCGTATACTTTTGACACGACGCCAGTCCACAGATTCTACAATCTCCAGGGCGCCCTTATAGTCCTCTTTATTCGCAAGACTGGTCAGCTGCTCCAGCTTGCTTTGATATTCTGCTTTATCCAATGTTTTCACCTCATATGCTTCAGTTTGATCAACATTATAGACAGAATTAAGTGTATCACACTCCCTTGGGAATGTCAAAAAATTTGTGGGAGGCTCTTCGGGAAGAAACGGACGAAAGCAGGCAGGGACAGGTGGGAGGCGTGTACAGCGGGCGGCTGCAAAGACGTGGAAAATCTAACCGTTCCGAAACCCCTCCGGACGGGCACCGGAGCGATTCGACAGGAATTGTTGATCAATTCCCATCTCAGCGCTCCTCAGATTCGGTGCGTGCAGCACCTCATCTGTCCCGTCCTGCGGGGCTTCGGAACGCCAAGATTTTCTCACGTCCCTGCAGATGCCCGCCGTACACGCTTCCCACCTGCCCCTGCCTGCTTTCTGTTTTTTGGGGACCGGAAGATGATCCGCTTTTCTTTATTTCATTTTCCGAAACACATAACAAATTTTTCTTTCGTTATATTTTTTGAAATTATTTTAGTTTTTAATTTAAAATGCTTTCTTTTGCAAAACAATGTAAACCATTTTAATCTATTTTATTGATATCGTTTGCCAACTTGCATATACTGAGAATAGAAGAAGGCAAATAGAAGAGACTAAGAGCAAAAGAAGGAGTGAATTCTATGGCTACAACCAATATTAACGTTCGTGTAGATGCCGAATTAAAAAAATCAGCAGAAGCATTATTCAATGATCTCGGTCTTAATATGTCCACGGCCATTACCATGTTCCTTAAAAGTGCTGTCAACCACGACGGAATACCATTCGAAATCAGACGTCAGACTCCAAACGCAGAAACGAAGGCCGCGCTTGCAGAATACAACGAAATGAAAAAACACCCCGAAAACTACAAACGTTACAGCTCATTTGATGAGTTGATGGACGAGGTACTTACAGATGCTTGAATTTGAAAATTCATTCACCCTCCCCACACCACCACCCCACCGTTTTTACGAAAGCCAGAACCCGGCGCAGGGTCAGCAGATCCCATGCAATGTCGGGCGGCTCCGGGACTGCCGCGCCCAAGGGCGGGCGGATACAAGATGGACCGCGGACGTGCGTGTACGGCGGGCATCTGCAAAGATGCGAGAAAATCTTAACGTTCAAAACCCCCGCAGGGCGGATCAGATGAGGTGCCACACGCACCGAATCTGAGGAGCGCTGAGCCGGGAATTTATAAAAAATTCCTGGCGAATCGCTCCGGCGTCCACCCGGAGGGGGTTCTGAACGTTTAGATTTTCCGTATCTTTGCAGCCGCCCGCTGTACACGCACGTCCGCGGTCCGTCTTGTTTCCGCCCGCCCTGAGGCGCGGCAGTCCCGGAGCCACCCGACGCGCATGGGCTTTGCTGACCCTGCGCCGGGTTCGTCCGCATTCATAAAAACTTATTTCACCGTTATTCTGTCAAGATGCCAGATTTCGTCCACATACTGCTGGATCGTACGGTCAGAAGTGAATTTTCCGGAATGTGCCACATTCAGGATCGCGCTTCTCGCCCAGCTCTCGGTATCGCGGTATTTATCTTCCACCCGCTCCTGAGCCGCTGCGTATGCCTTGAAGTCTGCCAGGATAAAGTACATATCCGGGCGCGGAGCATTTTTCGCGGTCAGCAGGGAATCGTACAGGTCACGGAACATATTGGTGTCTCCCTTGGAAAATTTTCCGCTGATCAGGTCCATCATAACTTTGTGGATATCCGGATCGTTGATGAAGTAACGCATCGGATCGTAATTGCAGTTTTTCTCATAGTTGATGACATCATCTGCAGAAAGTCCGAAGATGAATGCATTTTCTTCTCCTACTTCCTCTACGATCTCCACGTTCGCACCGTCCATGGTTCCCAGGGTCAGCGCGCCGTTGAGCATAAACTTCATATTTCCGGTTCCTGAAGCCTCTTTGCTGGCTGTGGAGATCTGCTCGGAAACATCCGCTGCCGCAAAGATCATCTCTGCGTTGCTTACGCAGTAGTCTTCAATAAATACGACCTTGATCTTTCCGCGGATCACCGGATCATTGTTCACAACATCCGCTACGGAGTTGATCAGATGGATGATCGCTTTTGCTCTCTCATAGCCTGCGGATGCCTTTGCTCCGAAGATGAATGTTCTCGGATAGAACGGCATATCCGGATTCTGCTGCAGCTTCTCGTACAGATACATGATGTGCAGGATGTTCATAAACTGTCTCTTGTACTCATGCAGACGTTTTACCTGTACATCGAAGATGGAATTCGGATCCACATCGATTCCGTTGTGTTCTTTGATATATTTTGCCAGACGCAGTTTGTTCTTATATTTAATCTCCATGAACTCCTGCTGTGCCTGACGGTCATCCGCATAGGAAGCCAGCTGTTCGATCTTCGGAAGGTCGGTGATCCAGCCTTTGCCCACATGCTCGGTTACCCAGTCTGCCAGCAGCGGGTTTCCGTGAAGAAGGAAACGTCTCTGGGTGATGCCGTTGGTCTTGTTGTTGAACTTCTGCGGCATCATCTCATAAAAGTCTTTCAGCTCGCGTCTCTCCAGGATCTGAGTATGAAGACGTGCAACACCGTTGACAGAATAGCCGCCGACGATCGCCAGACGTGCCATATGCACCTGTCCGTCGTAGATAATCGCCATCTGGCGTACTTTTTCTTCATTGCCCGGATACTGCTCGCGCACCTGGATCAGGAAGCGGCGGTTGATCTCCTCCACAATCTGATAAATACGCGGAAGCAGTCTGGAGAACAGGTCTACCGGCCATTTTTCCAGCGCCTCGGACATGATCGTATGGTTGGTGTATGCACAGGTTTTGGTGGTAACATCCCATGCCTCATCCCATCCAAGGCCTTCCTCATCCATCAGGATACGCATCAGCTCCGGAACGGCTACGGTCGGATGGGTATCGTTCAGCTGAAACGTTACCTTCTCATACAGTTTGCGCACATCGTCATGTTTTCTCTTATAACGTGCCACTGCACGCTGTACACTTGCGGAGATGAAGAAATACTGCTGTTTCAGACGCAGTTCTTTTCCTGCATAGTGATTATCATTGGGATAAAGAACCTCAACAATGGTACGTGCCAGATTTTCCTGCTCCACCGCCTTGTAGTAATCACCCTTATCGAAGGAATCCAGGGAAAAATCATCGATCGCCTGAGCATCCCAGATCATCAGGGTATTTACCACATTGTTGTCATATCCTACAATCGGCAGATCGTACGGAATCGCACGGACGGTCTGCGCACCCTCCTGACGGAAGTTGGTGCGCTGTGCAGCCTCGTCATAGTACATCTGTACATGTCCGCCGAATTTTACTTCCTTTGCATATTCCGGACGGCGCAGTTCAAAAGGATATCCGTCTTTCAGCCAGTTGTCCGGCACTTCGATCTGACATCCCTGATCGTCGATTTCCTGTTTGAACATACCGTAACGGTAACGGATTCCGCAGCCATAAGCCGGATAACCGAGAGTCGCCAGAGAGTCCAGGAAACATGCAGCCAGTCGTCCAAGTCCTCCGTTTCCAAGAGCCGGGTCCCTCTCCTGATCTTCCAGAACGTTCAGATCAAATCCCATCTCGTCCAGCGCTTCCTTCACCTCGTTGTATGCGGTGAGGTTGATCAGGTTATTTCCAAGCGCACGTCCCATCAGGAACTCCATAGACATGTAATAAACCATCTTTGGATCTTCTTCATCCATCGCATTCTGTGTTTTCAGCCAGTTATCCATGATCACGTCTTTGACTGCGTAGCAGACTGCCTGATACACTTCCTGCTCATTGGCCTTGTCGATGGTTTTGCGATACAGCTTTTTAACATTTTCCTCGACACTCTGCTTGAATGTTTCCTTTTTAAACTGGGTATCTAACATCTGTGTCCTCCTTTTCCGGCCTGTTATGCTGCCTCCTTCATCCTGTTTGTCCCTTGCCGGTCCTTCCCTTTTTCAGTTTTGTCTAAAAATCTTTCAGCTTAAACGCTCTACAGACAGGACAACATGCTCGGAGTTGATGTTCCACTCCTTCTCATATCCTGCTGTCTGTCCGATCGTAACCTCGTCTGCGAGGACTTCGGACTGGATCTGCCCGCCGTACTGGCGGAAGATTTCAATAATACGCTCATTATCCTTCACACCGATTCTGATCCGGTCCATGACCTCAAAGCCGGCTTCCTTACGCATGGTCTGAATCTTGCTGATCAGCTCACGCACAAAGCCTTCTTCAATCAGTTCCGGCGTCAGGTTGGTGTCCAGCACTACTGTGATCACATTGTCAGACTCGGAAACATAGCCCTCCATCTGAGCGGTATCGATCAACAGATCCTCCTCTAATAATACGATTTCCTGACTGTCAATGTCAAGCTTTAGTTCGCCTGTGGACTTCAGCTCCTGCATTGCGCTGTTGCCGTCCAGTTCAGACAGAACGGTCTTGATTTTGTTGAGCAGTTTTCCGTATTTCGGTCCTACGGTGCGCATCTGCGGCTTGAAGGTATAAGAGATAAACGCCGCGATATCGTCGGTGAACGCTACCTCTTTCACATTCAGCTCATCCGCGATGATCTCTTTATAGAATTCATCCAGGACAAACTCGCTCTTTACAAACATCTTTCCGATCGGCTGACGGTTTTTGATGTTTGCAGTGTTGCGGCAGGCACGTCCCATAACGACAACCTCCAGCAGATCTGCCATATCCTCTTCCAGCTTCTGATCGATCCATTCGGTCTTCACTTCCGGATAGTCGCACAGGTGAATGCTTTCCGGCGCGGAATCGTCGATGCTCTTCACCAGGTTCTGATAGATGTCTTCTGTCATAAACGGGATCATCGGGGCAGCAGCCTTGCTGACCTCCACCAGTGCGGTGTACAGGGTCATGTAAGCGTTGATCTTATCCTGCTCCATTCCTTTTGCCCAGAATCGCTCACGGGAGCGGCGCACATACCAGTTGCTCATGTCATCCACAAAGGACTGAAGCGCTTTTGCCGCCTCCGGGATCCGGTAGTTTTCCAGATTGCTGTCCACCGCCTGGATTGTGGATTCCAGTCTGGAAAGCAGCCATTTATCCATTACGGACAGTTTATCGTAGTCAAGCGTATATTTTGTCGCGTCGAACTGGTCAATATTCGCATACAGAACGAAGAACGCATAGGTATTCCACAGCGTACCCATGAATTTTCTCTGTCCTTCCACCACGGTCTTTCCGGCGAAACGGGACGGCAGCCACGGTGCGCTGCTGGAATAGAAGTACCAGCGGATCGCGTCTGCGCCGTAGGTCTGCAGCGCGTCGAACGGGTCAACGGCATTTCCTTTGGATTTGCTCATCTTCTGTCCGTTTTCGTCCTGAACCAGACCGAGGACAAGAACGTTCTCGTACGGCGCCTTGTCAAACAGCAGCGTGGAAATTGCCAGCAGAGAGTAGAACCATCCGCGGGTCTGATCCACCGCCTCGGAGATGAACTGTGCCGGGAACTGCTGCTCGAACAGTTCTTTGTTTTCAAACGGATAGTGGTGCTGCGCAAACGGCATGGAACCGCTGTCGAACCAGCAGTCGATCACTTCCGGCACACGGTGCATTTCCTTGCCGCAGTGCGGGCATTTGATCGTTACTTTATCAATATACGGACGGTGCAGTTCAATATCGTCCGGACAGTTGTCTGATTTTTCTTTCAGTTCCTCGATGCTGCCGATGCAGTCCTGATGGCCGCACTCACACTGCCATACCGGAAGCGGAGTACCCCAGTAACGGTTTCTGGAAAGTCCCCAGTCCTGAACATTCTCCAGCCAGTCGCCGAAGCGTCCTTTTCCGATGCTCTCCGGAATCCAGTTGACTGTGTTGTTGTTGCGGATCAGATCCTCTTTTACCGCAGTCATCTTGATGAACCAGGTCTCACGCGCGTAATAGATCAGCGGAGTGTCACATCTCCAGCAGTGCGGATAGCTGTGCTCAAACAGCGGCGCCTCAAACAGAAGTCCGGCTTCTTCCAGAGCGATCAGGATCGCTTTGTCCGCTTTCTTGCAGAACTCGCCTGCCCACGGAGTGTCCTCCGTCATCTCACCTTTTTCATTTACCATCTGTACAAACGGCAGATCGTAACGGCGTCCCACCTGGGAGTCGTCCTCACCAAATGCAGGCGCAATATGAACGACACCGGTACCGTCGGTCAGGGTAACGTAATCCGCGCAGGTCACATAGTATGCCTTCTTGCCGTTCAGGCGGCCCTGGGCATACGGAAACAACGGCTCATACTCTTTGTATTCCAGATCCGTACCTTTGTATGTCTCCAGAACCTCATACGCCTTCTCGCCTTCCCCTGCAAGCTTTCCGAGAACCGTATCCAGGAGCGCCTCCGCCATATAATACACACGGCCGTCAGCGGCTTTTACCTTCACATACGTCTCCTGCGGATTCACACACAGCGCCACGTTGGACGGCAGTGTCCACGGTGTCGTGGTCCATGCCAGGATATAGGCATCTTCGTCTTTTACCCGGAAGCGGACAACGGCAGAACGCTCTTTTACATCCTTGTAGCCCTGTGCCACCTCATGGGAAGACAGCGGCGTACCGCAGCGCGGGCAGTACGGAACGATCTTGTGTCCCTTGTACAGCAGACCCTTCTTCCAGATCTCCTTCAGCGCCCACCACTCGGATTCAATAAAGTCATTGTGGTAAGTGACATACGGATCTTTCATATCCGCCCAGAAACCAACGGTATGGGAGAAATCTTCCCACATCCCCTCATATTTCCAGACACTTTCCTTACATTCCTCGATAAACGGCTCGACACCGTATTTTTCAATCTGCTCCTTGCCGTCGAGGCCAAGCTTCTTCTCAACCTCCAGCTCCACCGGAAGCCCGTGGGTATCCCATCCCGCCTTACGCGGAACCATATAGCCTTTCATGGTGCGGTAGCGCGGGATCATATCCTTGATCACGCGGGTCTCCACATGGCCGATATGCGGCTTGCCGTTGGCGGTCGGCGGTCCGTCATAAAACACATAAGACGGATTTCCTTCCCGCTGTTTCATACTCTTTTCAAAGATCTCATGCTCCTCCCAGAACTTCTCCGTCTGCTTTTCACGCTCGACAAAGTTCATATCAGCAGAAACTTTTCTGTACATGACAACGTCCTCCTTCATGATTTTCCTTTCGTCTTTTATTTCACAGGAAAGCAATTTCCTGTGAAGTCAAATACCCCGCAGCAAGCTACTGGGCAGCAAGCTTGCAGCGCAGCAAAGCTGCGGGGTATTTGACCCTCGCGGCAGTCACCAAATGGACATGCAAGCATGTCCGCTTGGCTCGTTGCCCGCGGGAATAAAAAAAGCCCCATCCTGTAAAAGGACGAGAGCTCAATACTCACGCATACCACCCGTTACATACCATCATATGCAGTCCCGTTAACGCTGGACCTGCGGCGTTTCCTATCTGCTCCGCCGCGGTCTCCCGCCGCCGGAACCTTCAGAATTGCAACTTGGAAGTGATTTTCTCCTGCCGTTACTCGTACCGGACTTCCACCGTCTCCGGCTCGCTGAAACTTTCCCTGACAGAATACTCTCTTCGTCATCGTTTTTTTGTGATTCATGCTTATTCGGTTATATCTGATGATCCGGTAACTGTTCAGTCCGCTGAACGGTTACGAACTGTTATCATTATACGCAACAAAACGCCGGATTGTCAAGCGTCAACAGTTGCCGAATCGCCAAAAATAATTTATAATGATTACCGTATATCAATTCAAAAGAACGAGGGGTATGTAAAAACAAATGAAAGCAGAATTTTTCCGCAAAAAACGTATGAAACAGCTGCTGTGCTCCGTACTGGCTTTCGGTCTTGTCACAGCCGTTTCTCCCGCCGCGGTCTGCGCCACCGAAGGGACAGAACCGCCTGCCGCCTACTATGAGGCTGTCCAGACCGATGCCCTGGCGAACTGGCCCCAGGGACCCGCCATCTACGCGGAATCCGGAATCCTTGTGGATCTGGACACTCAGGAAATCCTTTATTCCAAAAACATTGACAAACAGCTGTATCCCGCCAGCATCACCAAGATCATGACGACCCTGGTCGCCATCGAATCTTCCTCGCCGGAAGAGCCAGTCACCTTTTCCCAGCACGCGCTGGACAGTATCGAGTGGGACAGCTCCAACATCGGCTGCCGTCTCAATGAAACCCTGACCATGGAACAGTGCTGGTACGCAATGATGCTGAACTCCGCCAATGAGGTGTGCTGCGGCGTTGCGGAACATATTTCCGGTTCCATCGAAGCCTTTGTGGAGAAGATGAACCAGAAAGCCGCCGAGCTGGGCTGTACCAACACCCATTTTTCCAACCCGAACGGCCTGCCCGACGAAACCCATTATACCACCGCCCATGATATGGCGCTCATCGCCAACGCCGCCTATCAGAACGAGACGTTCCGGCAGGTATTCAGTACCCGGCAGTATGAAATCCCGCCGACGCCTCAGTATACTGAGACCCGTTATCTCTATAATCATCATAAAATGATGCAGCCTGACACAGAATATTACTACGAAGGCTGCCTGGGCGGCAAAACCGGATACACGGAAACAGCCCTGAATACCCTTGTAACCATCGCTTCCCGCAACGGAAAAAATCTGCTGTGCGTCACCATGCGCACCCAGGGCCGCCAGGTATACACCGACACGGCAAGCCTGTTCGACTACGGATTTTCCCAGACTTTCCCGGCAGATGAGGCAGCTCTTCTCACAGTGGCGGAGCCGACCGTTACTGAAACACCGACTCCGGAACCCTCTCCGACAGCCACTGAGGTTCAGGATGAGGAAAACGGAAGTTCCAAAGGCAGCAGTTCTTCCGCTGCAGATACCGTGCAGGACATGTTCCCTGTATGGATTCCTCTGACCGCTGTATTTGTCATTGCCGTGGGATTGTTTGTATTTAAGCTTTACCTGGAATCCGCACGGAAAAAGCGCAGACGCCGCAGGCAGAGAAGAAGAAGCGAAGAAGATAAGTAACCATTCAGCGGTCTGAACGGTTACGAAAAAGATAACAAAGGACCTGACATTATGAATTACATCGTATTTGACCTGGAATGGAACCAGTGTCCCGACGGAAAAGAAGCAGGGGACCCCGCGCTCCCTTTTGAGATCATAGAAATCGGCGCAGTAAAACTGGACGGCAGCCTTCAGGAAACCGGCCGGTTTCACCGCATCATACGGCCGGCTGTCTACCCGACACTCAATTCCCATACCAGGGAAATCGTGCAGATGGATGAGAAAAAACTGAAATCCGGAATCCCTTTTCCTGATGCCGCAAGGGAATTTCTCTCCTTCTGCGGAGGCGACGCGATGTTCTGCACCTGGGGACCTGCCGATCTGACGGAACTGCAGCGGAACCTGAAATATTACGGTATGCTCTCTCTGATCCGCGGTCCGCTTCATTATTATGATGTACAGAAGCTGTTTGCGATCCAGTATGAAACCATGAAAAGCCGAAAATCCCTTGAGTACGCTGCGGATTTCCTGCATTTTGACCGTTCGCTTGCCTTCCACCAGGCATTGTCCGACGCCGTATACACCGCCAGAATCTTCCAGACGATCGACCCGATGATCCGGCACGCCTATGATTCCATCAATGTTTACCAGAATCCGAAGACAAAAAAAGAAGAGATCCATGCGGTCTACAACGGTTACTCCAAATTCATCTCCCGGGAATTTGATTCCAAGGAAGAGGCAATCGCGGACCGGGAAGTGACCTCCACCTACTGCTGTCTCTGCGGGCGGCGCGCCCGGAAAAAACTCCGGTGGTTTTCCGCAGGTTCAAAAAATTATTACTGCATCGCCATGTGTCCGGATCATGGGTATCTGAAAGGAAAGATACGGATGAAACACACAGACGAGGGCAAATTTTATGTGATCAAAACCATCAAAGTCAGCAGCAGCACAGAGGCGGACGAAATACGGATAAAAAAAGATACGATACGAAAAAAGCGGAAGCAGAAACGCCGCTGACAAAAAAAGATCTGCCGTACGAAATCTACTTTCGCACGGCAGATCTTTTTTATACTCTTTTTGCTTCTCTGTTCTCTTATGCGTTGCCTCTTGCTTTGTCCAGCATTTTTCCCCAGAAACCTTTTTTCTTTTTCTGCGGTGTCTCCAGCGATCCGCGGATTCCGCGTACACCTGTAATGTAAATGCCGCTCACGGTTGCCTTAACCTCTTTCTTGACCGGAATCTGGTCGAAGATCGCTGCGTCACAGATCAGAGTCATAATACGTGGACCAACTTTTGCTTTCACCACCGGCATCTTGGTCCGGCGCATCAGCTTTGGTGTCTGATCGATCACCATCTGCGGAAGACCGGAATCTTTCAGCCGCATTTTTTTCTTGTCTATAATTAACATGGATACGGTCTGTTTGATCGCCTCCATCTGTTCCTGCTGCTCGGCCTGTTTTTTCTCAGCCTTCTTGCCAAAGAAATATAATGCGACAAGAGCGCCGACAAGGACAACCACAATAATCAGCATCACTGCCCAGAATGGCATAACTGCACCTCCTCCTGTATTTTTTCTGCATATTACTTCTGACATTTTATCATTGTTTCGTTTAAATGGCAAATGTTAATTTTTCTTTTATCGAAAAAACGCTGAAAAACCTCGGCAAAGGTGTTATAATGGATAACGTGTGTAAAAATATAGTAACAGAAGGAAACATGCCCGGCAGAGGCGTGGAGCAAAATAAGAAGGAATAAAATGAAAGATACAAAAAACAAAAACTACAGACGAAAAAGAACACAGAAAAACATAACCCGGGAAAACAAGACCTCAGATGGCAGAACCCTGGATGACCTGAGAGCCAAAAGAAGACGGGAACGCCAGCGCCAGGTCATGATCATCCGGGGGATTATCGCAGGTTCCGCACTACTGATCCTCCTTGCAGCTGTCGTTCTGGTGATAAATCTTACAGGAAAAGAAAATTCAAAAGCGGAAGAACCACAGCAGACGCTGGCAGCCGCAGATGTCCTGACGGTACCGCATCTGTCCTTTGACACGTTGGTTGTGAACGCGGAAGCAGCCGGAAGCGATGGGATGACCGTGGAAGAATTTAACGAAATCCTGCAGCTTTTGTATGATAATGATTATATCCTGGTGAGCGTCCGTGATCTGGTAAATACAACGGAACAGAAAGACGGCAGTGTGTCCATAGCCGCCAAGGACCTGGAACTTCCGGAAGGAAAGAAGCCCCTGGTCCTGTCCCAGAATGACGTCAGCTACCCGCTGACACTTCCTGCCGGAGGCTACGCATCCAAACTGCTTGTGGACGAATCCGGAAATCCGGTATCCGAATACCATCAGCCAGACGGGACGACCGTCACCGGGGCATACGATGTCATCTCCTGCCTGGAAGCATTTCTGGAAGAACATCCCGACTTCTCCTGGCAGGGATCCAGAGGAATCATCGGCGTGACCGGTCAAAGCGGCATCCTCGGATATCGCACGGATGAACTGTTCGGAAAGTCTGCGGAAGAGGGCAACATCTACGCCGATTACGGAACCTTTGACACTGCATCTGAGACAGCATCGGCACAGGCGGTTCTGAACGTGCTGAAAGAAAAGGGATGGGAGATTGCTTCCCAGGGATATTCCGGCATCAGCTACGCCAGCGAATATGCGCTGGTTGTCTCCGATATGGACCAGTGGAAACAGAAAACCGAACCGGTTGTCGGCAGCACCGATCTTCTTCTGTATCCCCAGGGAACCGATATCGCAAGCTGGAAAGATTACAGCAGCGACGATCAGAAATATACGTACCTGAAAGAACAGGGCTTCGATTTCTTTTTCAATATCGACTCCCGGAATCCTTACTGGGTACAGATCCGCAGCGATTACTTCCGTCAGGGACGGATAGACGCACGGACTTATCTTACCAGCGTCGGACTCCTTTCCGGCGAACCGGAGTCTGTTGATTCCGAACCGGTTTCTGTTGAATCGTCAGATTCCGGTTCTGCGGAAGCTTCTGATTCCGAGGATGCTTCTGGTTCTGCGGATTCTTAAGATTCTTCAAGTTCATAAGAAACCCCCGACTCCCCAGAAGATTCCGGAGAGTCGGGAAAATTATAAAAGTTCTTTGGTTTTGCAGGCAAGATATACTGGAATGTTTGTAAAATCCCCATCTTTTCTATAACCCCGTTTTGAAAAGCGAATTGCATATTCCGGTTGATTCTTTGCAATATACCGTTTAAAGGATGGCGCAGACTTATCTTCTCCCCCCTTGGTTTCGACCGGTATAATTTCTGTACCATACTGAATGACAAAATCAATTTCACCGTTTTTGTCCGAAAAATACCTTGGCTCAACTTCAAACTGACCTTTCAGCTGCTGCAGCACATAGTTTTCTGTCAGCGGACCTTTAAATTGATATTCTTTTTTCAAAAGGATCGCACTGTTATCAATGCCCGCCATATGCTTGAGAAGACCAGTATCAAAGAGAAACAGTTTAAATTGATCGAGCCTGTCGAAGGCGGACAAAGGATGCTCCATCTTTGATACATTATATACACGATTGAGCATACCGGCGGAAACAAGCCATTCAATTGCCTCTTCGAAGTCACGCGCCCTGCCTCCTTCACGAACAGCCCCATACATAAACTTTTCGTTTGGCTTGGCAAGCTGCGAAACAATGCTTCGAAACACCATAAGAATCCGCCCGCTGTTGACTTTTCCATTGTGTTTGGAGAAATCATTTTCATACACTTCTATCAGTTCCCTCTGTATCCGGGAAATTTTTGACGGATCTTTGTACTTTATCCATGAAGCAATGCACTCCGGCATGCCTCCGATAATCAGATAGTTATTATATGCCTCCAACAGACGATTGTGAAAGATTTCTTCGATCTGCTGATTTTTCTGAATATTGTCATAGTAAGCATACAATGCCGGCTCCACCGCATCAAGAAACTCCTCAAAATTCAATGGATGTATATCAAGCAAATTGACCATACCTACGGGATAGGACTTTGGCTGTGCAAGAAGGGTTCCAAACAGGCTGCCCGCTGCGATTACATGATATTCTATACCGTCTTCTGTTTTTGGATTTTATTTCAAATCATGGGAAATTAACACATAATTTCCGGAAAATGAGTGATAATAATATCAGAAAATCTAAAAAAAGAACTTGATGGCATCACTGTACACAATCTTTCATCCACAGTGAACTGCCACTATCTGACAGAAAAAAGGAGACAATATATGAAAGCAACAGGAATCGTGAGAAGGATCGATGACCTTGGCCGCGTCGTGATTCCGAAAGAAATCCGGAAGACCATGCGCATCCACGAAGGACAGGCGATGGAAATCTTTACCGGGCGGGAAGGCGATATCGTTCTGAAAAAATATTCCCCGATAGAGGAAATGGCCGAAGATGCCGCTGAATACGCAAAGGCGCTGTCATCGGTCTGCAGTCATCTGGTCTGTGTTTCGGATCAGGAACAGATCGTCGCCGCCAGCGGTCCGGATCAGAAAAACTATCTTGGAAAATCCATCAGCCCGGAACTGGAAGATCTGCTGGCAAACCGCCAGTCCATTGACGCACCGCCAGACAGCCGCAGCAGTATCCCGCTTCTTCAGAATCAGAGCCGCCCGTCCGTCCACGAGATCGTGGTTCCAATCCTCAGTTCTGGAGATGTGCTCGGCGCCGTAATTCTTCTTGGAAAAAATGATACGGTCAAAATGGGAGAGGCAGAAAAAATGCTCGCAAAAGTTGCCGCCCTTTTTCTTGGGACACAGATGGAATAACAAAAAAGCAGAAAGATGTCAAAAGCTGTTTTCTTAATAAAACACTGACTTTTGACAACTTCCTGCTTTTTTATCTTCTGCCAGATAAAAGGATTCCGTTTTCTTTTATACCGGATTGCCTTCCGCATCTACCATCACTTCATTAATAGTAGCATTTTCCAGAACCAGATCCAGGACTCTGTCCTGATTAACGCTCAGTTCGATGGATTCCTCTCCATTCTGCTCCACAAATTCCTCTTCCGTAACACCGGAATTCTGAACCATGGTATTGAAGCGGCTGATATAATCCTCATCATCTGTGGTCCAGCCTTCTTCTTCAGAAATCGCATTGATCACCAGAGAAAGCTCCGCTACCTGTCTCGCATAAGCGTCCTGCTCCTGCTCATAGGCATCCTTATCTACATACTGATCCAGAAACTCATCCAGGGTAACTCCGTAAAGAGACGCATAGGAAGTATACATCTGCTCATGCATCTGCTCACCCAGCGTAATGTAAGACTGAGGGATCTGTTTGATCTCGGCATTGTTCAATACCGCCTGAAGGGCTGTAGATTCCAGGGTATTCTCCGCAGAAAATTCATTGGACGCCTCCAGCTGCTCTCTCTGTGCCTGACGGTATTCATCGATCGTCGTGTAATCCGTATTTTCCTGCACCCAGGCTTCTGTCAGTTCCTGAGGACGGCTGATCGCATTGACCGTTACCGTAAATACAACGTCTTTTCCGGCAAGTTCCTCAGTATAATCTTCCGGGAAGGTAAGATTCAGATCTTTCGTCTCATCCTGCTTCATGCCGATGACCCCATCCTCAAATCCGTCAATAAACGTATTGGAACCGATAGTCAAATTGTAAGAGTCAGAACTTCCGCCTTCAAATTCTTCCCCGTCGACCTTTCCCACAAAGGCAATATCAACCGTATCGCCTTCCTGAACCGTCGCTTCCGGATCGTCCACCGTTGCCATCAGGGCGCTGGAGATGGAATTTTCCACATCCTCATCGGTCACCTGCTGGATCTCCTTGTCCAGAGTGATTCCTTTATAATCCCCGAGGGTCACACACTCGCTGACCGGCAGATCCTCGTCCACGATGGGAATCTCTTCTTCCGCGGAAGACGCACTGGATGTACCGGATGTGCTGGCAGTGCTTCCGGAATTGCTTTCTGTATCGTTATTGCTGCATCCAACAGCAAACGCGCCGACAGAGAGGCACAGTACAAGCATCATTATTTTTTTCTTCATAGTGTTTCCTCCATTCTGAAAAACGTAACCGTTCAGACAATGGAACGGTTGCTGAAAAACATATTAGCACACTTTCCCGGCAAAGGAAAGCATTTCCACCGCATTTCTCTTTTTCCTGCTTTTTACAGGGAAAGATTTTCTTTCGTCCGCTTCCGCACTTCCAGCTGGATGCTGCAGTCGCCCACATAACTTCCGTTCAGCTCCAGCGCATAATCCACTTCCAGAAAAATGCGTTCCGGTTCCTCCATCAGTTCGATCCTTGTGGTTGCTATACCCATATCCATAACGCCAAACGGCGTCTGGTACATGGAAATGTTCTTTTTATTTTCCTCGAAAATCATATGTACTTCCAGCAGGCCTCTCTTCCGGACCTCCAGTTTCTGTTTATTGAACTTCAGGATATTATGCGTCGTTTCCTCAAAACCTTCCGCAGGTTCGTCGTAAAGTATGTAATGCTGGTTATTTTTAAAATAATACTGTCCGGTGTTCAGCACCTCCACCGGCTCCTGCACTCCTTCTTCATCCACCAGGACCTGCAGTCCACGGATGCTGATCAATACATCTTTCGTCATATTCTTTCTCTCTTTATCATTTCATGCTTTCACACCACGTTCATCAAACGTTCCCCGCAGCTTTAATATTCCTCGATCTGTATCTGACGGGTTCCCACAATCTCATAGGGCAGTACTCTCCGGGCAAATTCATTGAGCCGCTCCACCGCGTCGCTGGCATAAAAGCAGTATTTTCCTTCCTCCAGAGAACCGGATGGATCTCTTTCCAGTTTTAATTCCGCCAGCATCCGTTTCAGCGCCTGCGAAGTCTCATAGGCAGGATTGACCAGCGTTACCTTTTCCCCAACCACCTGGCGGAGAAGGGAACGCAGCAGCGGATAATGGGTGCATCCCATGATCAATGTATCAATATCTTTTCCCAGAAGATCTTTCAGATACCTTCTTGCCACTTCCTCAGTGATCGGGTCTTTCGTCCACCCTTCCTCCACCAGCGGCACAAACAGCGGACACGGCTGTCCATATACCGTGACCTCCGGATCCTTCTGGGAGATCAGACGCTGATACAGACCGCTGTGTATGGTTCCTTCCGTCGCGATGACACCGATCTTCTTGTTTTTCGTTGTCTGCAGCGCCATCTCTGCTCCCGGCTTTACGACGCCCAGGATTGGAAGATCGATTTCTTTCTCTATCGTCTCCAGTGCAAGCGCGCTCGCCGTATTGCATGCGATCACGATCGCCTTGACGTTCCTGGTCTGAAGAAAGCGGACGATCTGCCTCGAATAACGGATGACCGTGTCCGCTGACTTGGAGCCGTACGGCACCCGGGCCGTATCTCCGAAATATACAATTCTCTCGTCCGGAAGATTCCTCATGATCTCCCTGACCACCGTAAGCCCCCCGACGCCGGAATCAAAGACACCGATCGGCGCATTGTTATCTATACTCATCCTTTTTCTATCTCCATACTCCAGTCCTTGGAACAGACTGCGTTTTTTCATTGCTGCGGGGTATTTGACTCCCGTGCAGAAATCCGGACACCGTCTGCCGTATATGGAGCAGCAGCGTCCTTCCCAACACTTTATACATTTTAACCTGAATGCCCTCAGAATGCAAGGAAAAAGGAAAAACGCAGCTTTCCATGACGGAGGACCGAATCGTAGGCCTCATCGCTCAGCACCTTCTCCAGGGTTTTCTCTCCCTCCTCATCCGGAACTGCGTGGAACGCATCGGGAAAACACATGGACGGATACAGCATGCACCACCAGTTATGTCCGTCTCCTTCTCCGATCGTCACCTTCAGCGCTTCATAGTTGCCGGACGGAAAGGTGTATTCCCCATAAGTTTTCTGTGGAAACCAGGATTCCCCAAAGCTCACCTCCACAGACTGACTGCAGTTTCTTTCCCGCAGAACCTTTTCAGCGCATGTTTCCAGCTCCGGAAGATGTCTCCTCAGGATCTTTTCTGTTTCTTCTTTGTCCGGATCGGAATTTTCATCCAGCAATTCCTCCATTTTTTCCAGCAGAGCATCACGCACCGCCAGTTTGTTATCCTGATCCTTCCTTGTATCACTGTTGGCTTTTACATGAAAACGTACGACACTTGCCGCGATCTCCTGCTGGATCTTTTGTTCCTCCCGGTGAAGCCCGATCATAAAGATCAACATGGCGGTCCCTGCCGCCGCGCCCGCCATCCATGCCAGATTTCTTCTTTTCATGCCCTGTCCCCCTGTTATGTAACAGGCCCGGCCAATCCGGCCTGCCTGTCTGTTTTCTTCTTCTGAGAAAAGTATTTCCAGGGAACAGAAGTTTTATTCTGCTATAAGACACAATAAATACCTTACTGTTTCGGTGAGGATGCTTTTACAACTGTGCGATCGGGAAAGCAGACCAGCGAAACAGTAAGGTATTTATCGCGGCTTATACTAATATAAGCCCTTTTTCCGACGGCAGGATCCGCGGGATTTCCGGCAGTTCTCCGTAATTGTTCCAGCGGTAAAACACATCGTCCAGCGTCAGCTCTTTCCGTGCTCTGCCCTCCCGGTTTTCATACATTCCGGTGAGAAAGACTCCGACGGAATCCCCGAGCTCCGCTCTCTTTTCCATAATTGCCGACGGCTGTTCTGTCTGAAAGATCAGCGCATTCCTTCCCAGATCGCGATCCGCTTCCAGCCAGCGCAGTACTTCTTTCATCTTGTCTTCCTGCTCCAGCAGGCCGCTGCCAAATACAATTGCTTTCACATGTCCGGTATCCAGTTCATACTGACTGCTTTTATCATAAATTTTCAGAATTTCATCCAGAGTTCCCGCCGTGTAGACCGTTCCCGTATCTCCTCCATTCTCTCCGCCGTCCCCCTGCTTATTCTGTCCGGTCATTTCCGACAGATCCGCCATATCATAGATGACCTGATATCCTTCCGGAACCGCATCGATAAAAATCGTCAGGGGATAAGCGCGTTCCTCCGGTCCGACCCCTCCGCAGCCGGCAAGCAGGAACAGACAGCCTGCCGCCGCCAGCATCCCCGCCGCATACCTTCCCACTCCCTCAAGCGCAGACACATACAATTTCTTTGCATTCATCCGTTCACCTCCGTTTCTTTCCGGTTCTTCGGGAAAATATCCGCAGAGCCAGTGTCAGGATCAGAAAAAACGGAAGATAGAACCGCTCCGCCATCAGAGGATACCACTGTTCCATTCCGCTTCCCTCCTGTCCCAGCACACTGCCTCCATAGATCAAAGCTCCCATCGCAGCCCGAAAGATCCGTCCTTTGTCTCCCCGCATTCCTGTCAGATGTGTTCCATAAAACAGAAGGCTCCCAAGAGCAAACAAAATACTGCACAGCAGCAGCGCAAGCCATACGATATCGAACCGTTCCAGAAATTTTCCCGGCAGTCTGGTCCCCGCCATCAGCTGTATCACCGGCACCTCCATCCGGCGGACGCCCTCCAGCCCGAAGGTTCCGATCAGGATCACCGCCGCTGCCGTAAGAAAAAGCCACACCTTTCCCAGCCCTTCCAGCAGCGGCTTTTTCAATCTTTTCTCCTGCTCCACCTGTCCAAGAAGAAACGGAAGCACCGCCAGAACCGCCCCCGCTCCCAGAGTTCTCCATCCTTCCCGGGCAACTTCCGTCAGAGAAAACGCCGCCGCATCCGCAAAGGACTCCGCCCTCATATGAAATGCCGCCAGGATCAGCATCAGAACAAACCCAGCCATCACAAATGGATAGAAAATTTCGGCAAGCCGCGCTCTTTGCTGGATATCATTTCTGATTCCTGCCCCGGCTGCCAGCAAAAGCAGAAGCCCAAGGAATTCCGGCGATATCCCGCTGATCAGATATTCTCCACAGAGGCTGCTGATCTTTCGCAGCAAAAAACTGCCGGTAAGGACCAGGAAGGAAAGATAAACGATAATCACCAGGAGCCGCCCTGCTTTTCCGATATAATGCTCCATATTTTCATAAACCCCGGCGTTTCGGATCAGCAAAAGGAGCCAGCCTGCCAGCAGAAGAAATCCCAGGGCCATACCCGCCAGTCCATTCTGTCCCGCCTGACATACCCCGCCCGCCAGAAACAAAAGCCATGCGCCAAGAAGCGCCAGGATCATCTGCCGGAGAAGCTGCCGCTGAGAAATACGATCATTGTCCGCGAACATCTTTCTCTCCTTTCCGGCGCATGCGCACTCTCTGATGTCTTCTGGCAAAAACCGGGCGGAGGGTCAGCAGATGGAAAGGCAGCCGTACCAGATCGTCGCCTGGATCCCGGTAATCCTCCAGGCCTTTTCCCACAAACGGCATCAGATACGGAATTCCAAAGCTGGTAAGTCCCGCCAGATGGCCCAGAAGCAGATAAATACCAAGCACAATGCCGAAGATGCCGAAAAAACCTCCCAGAAAAATAAATCCGTATTTCAGCAGCCGGAACGGTACGGAAAATTCCTCCTTGGGGATTGCAAAGGAACTGAGCGCGCTGAACGCCACCACGACCACCGTCATCGGACTGACCAGATTTGCCGATACCGCCGCGTCTCCGATGATCAGACCTCCGACAATGCCGATGGTTCCCCCAAGCGGCCCAGGCATACGGACTCCCGCCTCACGGATCAGCTCAAACGCCATCTCCATCAGCAAAATTTCTATAATTCCAGGAAAGGGAACACCCTTGCGCGCTTCCGCAAAGGATAACAAAAGGTTCGTCGGCAGAATCTGCGTATGAAAACAGGTGACCGCCAGATAACAGCCGGAAATCATCAAAGCCGCCGCCATGGCAAGATATCTCAGGACACGCAGAAACGTCACCATGCCGAACCAGTGATAACGGTCTTCGCTGACCTGCATAAAATCATTGAATGTAGTGGGAAATACAAGCGCTGTGGGCGAATTGTCGCAGAGAAACAGAATCCTCCCGTTCAAGACCTCCATCGCCGCCCGGTCGGGCCGTTCCGTCGTTTCAAATTGAGGAAACGGCGACAGCCAGTGCTTCTGGCAGAGCTGTTCCAGCATTCCCGTGTCAAAGACCCCGTCGATCTCCCACTGTCCGATTTCCTGCCGGATCCTCTCCAGAATCTTCGGATAGATCAGATCTTCCATATAAACCAGCGCCGTCACCGTTGCCGACCGCTTTCCAAGGGTGATTTCCTCCACTTTAAGACCGGTATTCCGGATCCTTTTGCGGACCAGAGCCTCATTCAGTTTTACCGATTCCGTAAAACTTTCCCTCGAACCACGCAGTGCTTTTTCCGTATCCGCCTTCTGTACTACCATCGCCGGATAGCCTTTGGACGCAATCTTGACGGCTTTCGGATAACCGTCCAGAAACAGCACCGCATTTCCCGCCAGCAGCGCCGCCAGCGCCAGCTCCCTGTCCTCATATGCTATCGTATCCGCCACCCCAAGCGCGTTGCTGTCGAGAACACCCGCCAGCTCCCCGGAGGGCACCTCCCGAAGCTCGTTCATCATCTTTCCGATCAGGGAATCCTCCAGCAGCGTATTGGTGACAGTCACTTCCCCAAAGACAAGGAGCGCCGCCACATCCGCCTCACGCCCCAGGTACATCTTATGCATCATGATATCCGCACAGTTGGCACATCTTTCCTTAATCCATGCTTCATTTTTCTCCAGAGACACACTTACCTTTCCATCCGTCCCACGGCTTTTCGTATTTCCGCCAGCCTTCTGAACTTTTCCCGTTTTCTCCGGAACCTGCGTTTTATCGGTCTTTTTCATAAAAAAACATCCTTTCAGGAACCGCCCGCAGCCCTCCGCTGTATGTTTCATCACATCAAAACACCAGCCGGCTGCCAGACAATTTTTTCCCTGATAGGATGCCCTGTTCTTATACAATTATTCTTTTTATATTTCGTCGTTTATAACCATTCCACCTTTTATTTCAGACAAACAAAAAATCCCAGAACGGATGTCTGAGAAGAATGCCAACCACACTCACCCACCATACAGAAAATACGAAACAACCGCAGCTTATAACCTTCCGGATTCAAAGCCAGAAAGCCGCCAGGGGCAGATGGTATGCGTGGACGGCGGGCATTTGAAAAGATGTGAAGAAAATCTTAACGCTCCGGTGCCCGTCCGGAGGTACTTCGGAACGTTTAGATTTTCCACATCTTTTCAACCGCCCGCCGTCCACGCATACCATCTGCCCCTGGCGGCTTTCGTCCGCCGACCCCCATAAATTTCGTATTTTCTATACTAATCATGGACAATACTGTGAATGATATTTTTCTGCTGCCGTTCAATATGCTCCCGCATGATCATCTGCGCGCGCTCCAGATCGCGTTCTTTCAACGCCTCCCACAGCGCGTCGTGCTCCTCCACGAGAGAACGGCGTGCTTTCACATCTTTGAGATATTCAATCCGGTAACGGTACATCTGCTCTCTCAGATTGTTCAGAAGCTGCACCAGCCGCGCATTGTCCGTAGCCTGATAAATAATATCATGAAACTCCACATCCGCCTTTGCCAACGCCTGCAGATCATCCGTCTCCAGAAGAGACTCAAACTTCCGGGACGCCCGGTACAGATCACCCAGGGCTTCCGACCGGATCCGCTCACATGCAAACCGGGTTGCCAGTTCTTCCAGTCCGAGACGCACTTCCAAAACGTCATTCAAATCTTTCTCCGTGATCTGCGCTACCTGCGCGCCTTTTCGCGGGATCATGATCACAAGCCCCTCCAGCTCCAGCATACGGATTGCCTCCCGGATCGGTGTTCTGGACACTCCCAGCTGGTTTGCAAGACGGATTTCCATCAGCCGCTCGCCAGGCTTCAGTTCTCCGCGCAGAATCGCCTGGCGCAGAGTATTAAATACCACGTCCCTTAAAGGAAGAAACTGATAATCTTCCATATTCATCCTGCTCTACCTCTCTTTCATCTTTTCGGTTTCCCACCACCTTCGGGAACTGTCGTCAAAAATGTCTGTCTCGTCAAGCCACTGTCCCTGAGCGTCTCATAAGCTTTCTGCGCTGTATCTTTGTCCTCAAAAAGTCCAAACACGGTAGGTCCGCTGCCGCTCATCATTGCGTTGAGCGCGCCTTCCCGGATCATCAGATTTTTGATATCGTCAATGACTGGATACGCCGGACAGGTCACCAGCTCAAGGACATTTCCCATACGGGAGGCGATCCCCTTCAGATCTTTCTGTTCAATCGCCTGCCGGATACCGTCGATGTCCGGGTGATATTCAATTTTTTTCAGATCCAGATTGCCGTAAACGAATTTTGTGGAAACATTGATTCCCGGTTTGCCGATCAATACGTAACAGAACGGCATCGGCGGCAGCTTGGTCAGTTTTTCTCCGATCCCTTCCGCAAGCGCCGTTCCTCTCATAATACAGTAAGGCACATCCGCGCCGATCTTTACCCCCCGTTCCATCAGTTCCCTGACAGAAAGTCCCAGCTGGAACATCCGGTTCACTCCCACCATAACGGCCGCCGCGTCGGAGCTTCCCCCCGCCATTCCCGCCGCCACCGGGATAAATTTGGACAGCTTCACATCCAGCCCTTCCCGGATGTCAAATTCCTTCATCAACAGATCCGCCGCCTTGTAGACCAGATTATTTTCATTGCACGGTAAAAAAGAAAGGTTCGTCTCTATCCTGATTCCCGGCTGCTCCGACCTCTCGATCTCCAGCTGATCAAACATCTGGATGTTCTGCATGATCATCCGCACTTCATGGTAGCCGTCCGGCCGTTTTCCCGTAACATCCAGACCCAGATTAATCTTTGCAAGCGCTCTCAGTTTCATATCCATCCTCCATTTACCGTGTTTTTTGTATACAATCATTCTAAAACAACCCGGTCCTACATTTCAACCCCGGAATTCCCTGTCTGCCTTACTTTGTATAAAATGCACGATTTTTCAATGAAAAATCAGTTGATAGTTTACGATATCCAGGTATCTTCCGAACTTTCTGCCCGCCTCCCGGATTGTTCCCGCATACTCAAAACCAAACTTTTCATGAAGATGTACACTGGTTTCATTTTCCCCGGAAATCACAGAAATAGCCATATGCACGTCCTCTCTTTTTCTTCCCCATTCAAGGATATGCTCCAGCAGCTTTCCGGCGATGCCTCTCTTACGGTATCTGTGATCCACATAAACGGAGAGCTCCACCGATTCGTGATACGCTTCCAGTCTGCGGTAAGTGGAAAAACTTGCATATCCTACCGCCCTGCCGTCCTCTTCCGCTACAAACAGCGGATGGTTGCCCACGTTATGCTGCCGGAACCATTCCATCCTGTCCTCCAATGTTTTCGGCTGCATGTCGAAAGTCGCCGTTGTATTTTTCACCTCATAGTTATATATTTCCATCAAATATGGAACATCCCGTTCTTCCGCTTCCCTGATGATCATGCCGACTCCTCTTTCTTTTGAAATTTTGTAACAGTTCAGCCAGCTGAACTGTTATGGAACTTCCTTTGGCAGTTTCCGTCTGTACAGACACAGAACAGCGCCACCCGCTTTTTTGCGAATGGCGCCGCCCCGTTGCGTCTGCAATCCTTATAATTCCACACAGCCCTGTACCGAATCGTTTGCCACAAAATATGCTCTGGATTCTTCAGGCTTCAAATAAATATTCAGCTTTTCAAGACTTTCCGGCGTATGTCCCATACTTTCCCACTGCTTTTTGATCTGCTCCACAATATCCGCCTGGCAGAATTCTTTCCCATTCCACTGAACGTAAAAATTCATGTTTTTCATTTCTTCTTTCTCCTCCTGCTGCAAATCAACATCCATCCGGAAGCAGATATCCTGACCGCCGTTCTCTGTCTCCTGCGCGTTCTGTTCCATTTCCATTGTTACCGGTTCTTTTTCCTGTACCGGCTGCTGCTTCTGAAGAACTGCGGCAGCCTGTTTCTTCTTTTTCAGTCTCTTGCTGGCCATATACTCTCCTCCGTTTTTCGGTTTGTAACATATTATAGCACGTTTTTTTCAAATAGCAATGCCAGCCTACATCTCCCCGAGTACAGCAGATGCCACAGTCTCCAGCACGCCGCACAGAAGCATGACCGGAACCGGACCCAGCTTTGTTTTCCGCAGCAGAACGAATCCAAGGACAAACCACACCATTGCCCGCGCCTGAATATTTCCCGGAATCAGTTCAAACATGCCGTTTTCAAAAAATGCTGTAATCAGAATATCCACTCCCGCCTGGGCAATGAGCGCCACAACGGCAGGACGCAGCGCTCCCAGCGCACCCTGAAGCAGATCCAGTTTCCGGTATCTTGTATAAAGATAAGCAAGCCCTGTGACAAAGATACAGGAAGGAAGAATACATCCAACCGTAGCAACGACCGCTCCCAGCGGTCCGGCGATCTGTGTTCCGACAAAAGTCGCCGCATTCACCGCGATAGGACCAGGCGTCATCTGTGAGATCGTGATCAGATTAGTAAACTCAGAAGCACTCAGCCACTGATATCCATCAACGATCTGCGCCTGGATCAGCGGCATCGCCGCATACCCGCCGCCAAAACTGAATGCTCCGATCTGAAGAAAACTCAAAAACAACTGCAGATAGATCATTTCTGTCTCCCCCTTTTCTCAGACCACAACGTCCGGATCACTCCTGCCGCCGCAGCCGCCAGAATAATCCAGATGACATTCACCTTCCACACCATACAGGCAAGAAAACTCACGATCATAATAAATCCGGAAAAAAAGCTCTTCTGTTTCACCACTCCCGCAGCCATATCCCAGACGACAGAAGCAATGACTGCGCCGATCCCGGACTCCATCCCTTTCAGCATCGCCGCCACTACAGAATTGGAGATAAACGCGTCGTAACACAGCGATATCAGGGAAAGAATCATCATCGGAGGAAGAATCGCCCCCAGTACCGAAATCAGAACTCCCGGCAGTCCCGCCAGCTTATACCCTACGACGATTGCGCCATTGACGGCAATGGCGCCCGGTGATGACTGGGCAATTGCCGTCATGTCCAGCATCTCGTCCTCATTGATCCAATGCAGCTGATCCACAAATTTCGTCTTCATCAGCGAGATAATCACATATCCTCCGCCAAAGGTAAACATGCTGAGACTCAGTGTAGATAAAAACAATTTTTTCCATACGGTACTTTTTTTCTCCATGGTTCAATCCTCCATCCTCTCTGCCCCATTTATAACAGAAGCTCGCCAGTTGAACTGTTATTCATTATAAGGTCCATTTCGCTGGAAGTAAAATAGGAATCTTCTATATGAAATATCAGGAAATCATGATCGCGAAATTCCATACAACGAAAAAGACCGGCATATCAAACTGATACACCGGCTTCCTTTCAATTTTCCGAAATCTCATGCAGTTTTTCTACCGCATTTTCTTCAATCAGGCACTCCGCACGCCCCTGCAGCAGCAGAATCCTTTTTTTCTCTGCACAGTAAAGGGTTCCATACTCCATTGCCATTGTGCAGAATCTGTGAAATTCCTCGCGATCCTTACCCGGCTCCCAAAGGCACAGATAATACTGCCCCTGATCCTTCAGCAGACTGCTGCAGATCCGCTTTTCCTTCGGAGCAAATCTGCAGAGTGTCAGAACATCATCCAGGGTCTGAAACAAAAAGACCGCCCGGTCCGCATTCTCCAGTTCACCGTCCAGATTCTCGGTTTCTTCCTCACTGCTCTTTCCGGCGGCAGGACCGGCGCTCTTCATCTGATCGAGAATTCTCTCAAACATCTGATCCTGCTCTTCCTCGCCGCCTTCCTCGTATTCTACCTGATGCAGATGTTCCTCCATGCTTTCGATCAGAGATTCTTTCAGCTCACGCGGAAGCTCTGACCAGAAATTACTGGTGATCGTCAGCAGCAGCCCTTTGTCACGAATCGTCTGGATCTGGATCGTCATCATCGAATTAATCTCAATCTGACCGATCTCATCCCTCGCCTGCTCCAGAAGATAATTGATAAACTTTCGTGCCTTCCCCTTATCCGTCATCAATTCTTCCACGGTAATTCCATACGCTTCCATTTCCTCATTCGAAACATAACATTTGATCGTACTTCTATCGATCTTTTTAAAATTCATCTGACATTCCCCCGTCACAGTTCAATCAGGTCTGCGCATTTTCTGCGCGGACCGTATGAAAACATAGCGCCTGCAGGCATCCGCCCCATCGCGCAGCGATTTTTCATGGGCGGATGCCGTAACCGTTCAGCTGGCTGAACGGTTACATTCCCCCGTCACAGTTCAATCAGGTCTGCGCATTTCCTGCGCGGACCGTATGAAAAAGCCGCCGACAAATACCAGCAGGTTCATCACCTGCAGGCATATGCCATGCGGCTAATGTCTTTTTTTTCAGGTAATCTGTTACTTATATAGTAACAAATCAGCCCCTAAAAGGCAACTGTTTTCAGAAAATTTTTCTTTCATCCTTTTAGAGCGTGTTTGAAAATTGCTTTCTGCGAGATGTGCGTCACAGTTTGCGGGAATCACATGAATTGTTATTTTTTCGTGCAAAATATTGCTTTCTTCGTGCAAATGGAATATACTAAAAGTACCAGCAGAAAGGGGTTGATGATATGGCTGGAAACACCACAAATATCAGTATCCGCATGGACGCGGATTTGAAAGCACAGGCCGACGCCTTGTTTGCGGAACTCGGCATGAATTTATCCACGGCATTCAACATCTTTGTGCGCCAGTCGCTTCGGGAAGGCGGAATTCCCTTTGAAGTCAAGCTGGAACAGCCCAACAAAGAAACAATTGCTGCCATGCTGGAAGCGGAAAGGATTGCAAAAGATCCGTCTGTGAAGGGCTATAATGACCTTGACGAGTTATTTGCAGATCTGAAGAAATGAGAAAAACAAAGTACACAGTCAAACCCACCACGCAGTTCAAAAAAGACTATAAACGAGCCATAAAGCGCGGTCGTAAAATAGAACTGCTGGAAAAGATCGTGGAACTGCTGGCGATGGGTGAGGCGCTGCCGGAAAAGAACCGTGACCATGAGCTGTCCGGTGATTGGGCGGGGCATCGGGAATGCCACATCCAACCGGACTGGCTACTTGTTTACCGCATCGAGGATGATGTGCTGGTATTAACGCTGGCACGCACTGGGACACACAGCGACTTGTTTGGCAAATGAAAACTGCCAAGGGTGTCGCCCATCACCCAATTAGGTGGTGGAGCGATGCCCTCTTTCTATTTGTGGATAAAAAAGGGGAGCCATTGCTCTCTAGATGATGTGATTCATCTATTTTGCAACGACCCCTTGTTCTTCCCTTATACCAAAGGAACGTCTCTGTCGTAATCTACATTGTCGAATTTGAAACCGAACATGTGGTAGAAGTCTTCCCAGTATCCATCCACATCGGCAATCTCGGAGAGTTCTGTCTCTGTGATTTTGTTCCATGCTTCCATAACTTCCGCCTGCACGTCCTCACGCAGCTCCCAGTCATCCATACGGATAAATCCTTCCGCATCCTGCTCTGCATGTGTACCTGTGAGTTTCTGGCGGAACAGACGATCCATCTGCTCGATGCAGCCCTCATGCAGGTTTTTCGCTTTCATGACTTTATAAAGAATCATGAAGTACAGCGGAACCACCGGAATCGCGGCGCTTGCCTGTGTGACTACTGCCTTATTCACAGATACATAAGAGCGGATACCAGCATCCTGATACTTTTCATTGATCCGGTCGGAACATTCTTTCAGATTCTTCTTCGCCATACCGATCGTACCTTCTTTGTAAATCGGGTAGGTCAGTTCCGGCCCTATGTAAGAATATGCCACGGTCACCGCATGTTCACTGAGAACATCCGCATCGTGCAGCGCGTCGATCCAGTCGGACCAGTCCTCGCCGCCCATAACCTTTACCGTCGCTGCAACCTCTTCCTCATTCGCCGGCTCCAGCGTCACGGTGGTAAGGCTGTTGTCTTTCGCGTTCCAGGAAAGGTTGGTAAACGGTTCTCCCACCGGTTTCAGGACAGAAGTGTAGGTTGTGCCGTCCGGCGTGGTTCTGCGCGGTGCCGCAAGGCTGTAGATGACCATATCCACCTTGCCCAGATCTTCGCGGATCTTCTGGATGGTCTGCTCTTTACATTCTACCGAAAATGCGTCTCCATTGATCGTCTCGGCATACAGACCCTTCTCCTTTGCAAACTCCTCAAACGCTGCTGTATTATAATAACCTGGAGTCGCCGTTCTGGTTGCCGTCGCATTCTTCTCAAACATAATGCCAAGGGTATTGGCTCCGCTTCCGAATGCCAGCGCAATCCTTGATGCCAGGCCATATCCGGTAGATGCCCCTATGATCAGGACATTCTTCGGGCCATTCTCTGTTTTTCCGTTTTTTTCGACATACTCCATCTGTCTTCTGACATTCTCTCTGCATCCGTCCGGATGTGCAGTAATGCAGATAAATCCTTTGATTCTTGGACTGATTACCATAATTGGCCTCCTTTTATTTGATTCTCAAACCTTTTTTGATGCTAACACAAAACGCCAGAAACGTCAATAGCGGCAGGCAAAGCTTTTACACACAATATTTTTCATTTCTTTTGCCTTTTTTCAGGATGTCGATTATAATAAAAAATATGAACATTTTATAGTACGAAAGTAGGAGGTATGTCATGCGGAAATCAAGAACAATGCTTGCTGTTTTCTGCGTTTTTCTTATGCTGTGCTGTCTGCCCGGATGCCGGAAAACATCCGCATCAGAAAGCGCCTCCGTTGACGACAGCGCCACGGCAGAATCAGCAGGCGGAACCCGTGACAATACGCCTCAGGTTCTGAACCCGGAAGCCCCCGGTACCTCCGTGATCGGCAATGACCTGATCGAGATCGATATCTCCAATACGGCGGAAGGATATGTGGGCGCCAGATACTCCGGTTCCGCTTCCAGAATTAAAATCTTTGTCATCACACCGGACAGTACCAAATACACCTACGACCTGACCGCTTCGGATGACTGGTCGTTTCTTCCCCTGACCGGGGGAGACGGGACTTACCAGATCGAGGTCTACGAAAACATCCAGGGAACTTCCTATTCTACCCTGTTCAAGGAACCTGAAGTTTCTGTGACACTGACCGATGAGTTTCGCCCATTTCTCTATCCGAACCAGTACACATGGTTTACCGCTGACAGCAAAACGGTGAAAAAAGCCGGGGAGCTTGCTAACGGCGCCGGCAGCGCCCTGGATGTCATCACGGAAGTATATGATTTTACGATCCAAAACATTGTCTACGATGAGGACAAGGCAAAAGACGCGGAATCCGGAAAGCTCGCCGGTTATCTTCCGGATGTGGACCGTACGCTGGATTCCAAAAAGGGCATCTGCTTCGACTACGCCGCCCTCATGACGGCGATGCTCCGCAGCCAGGGGATTCCCACCAAACTGGAAATCGGCTATTCCGGCGAGGCTTATCACGCCTGGATCAGTACCTGGATCGAGGAGATCGGCTGGGTGGACAACGTCATAGAATTTGACGGAACGTCCTGGACTTTGATGGATCCCACCCTGGCGGCAAACAACAGCGCCAAGGCTGTAAAAAAATATGTCGGCGACGGTTCCAATTATACCGTCAAATATTCCCGATAACCTATGAAAGGAGTCACGCCAATGGCAAAACAAGTGCAGAAAAATACGCTTTCCAACGCGGAAGCCGCCTCCTTCTGTTCCCAGATGGGAATGATCCTCCACGCCGGCATTTCCGCCATCGAAGGGATTACGATCATGAAAGAGGACGCAGCCTCCCCCCAGGAAGCGGCAATCCTGGAATCCATTTACGACGAATTCATGAAAACCGGAAATTTTTACGAAGCGCTGAAAAGCTCCGGTGTTTTCCCTTCTTATCTTCTGAACATGGTACGGCTGGGCGAACAGTCCGGACGTCTGGATGAGGTCATGCATGCGCTGGCGGCATATTACGAGCGGGAAGCCAATATTGCCGGCGCGATCCGCCATGCGGTCACCTATCCGATGATCATGGTGGTCATGATGCTGTTTATCATTCTTCTTTTATTGACCCGGGTACTCCCGGTCTTCCATCAGGTATTCCATCAGTTCGGAACTGGCGTCACCGGAATTTCCAAGACCCTGATGGACATCGGAACGGCAATGAACCGGTATTCCGTCGTATTCGTTGTGCTGTTTCTACTCCTTGCCGCCGCTTTTCTGTTCTTTTCCAGAACAGCGAAGGGCCGGGAACTGTTTCTGAAAGCAGCGTCAAAGCTCCGCCTTTCCCATGGAATCAGCGACAAGACTGCAGCCTGCCGTTTTGCGGGAGGCATGGCTCTGACCCTCCGCAGCGGTCTGACCACCGAGGAAAGCCTTGCGATGGCAGGAAGTTTAAGCGAAAACCCGGTATTTCAGGAAAAGCTGGACAAGTGCCGCAGCCTGACAGAATCCGGTGAAGATCTTTCCTCCGCCCTGGCGGAATCGGAAATTTTCTCCGGCCTCTACGCACGGATGGTAACGGTTGGATATAAGACAGGTTCGCTTGACGAAGTAATGCAGAAAATCGCCGACCGCTACGAGGAAGAGATCGACGAGAAGATCAGCCACACCATCGGGATTCTGGAACCGACACTGGTGGCAGTCCTCTCGGTAGTGACCGGGTTGATCCTTCTGTCGGTGATGCTTCCGCTGATGGGTATTTTGAGCGGATTCTGACCGCCATCCGGAAAGGAGTTAAATTTCTATGAAACGATTTCAGATGGAGAAATCACGCCGGCAGTATTCCGGAGTTATTTCTGTTCTGCTCTTCTTCGGCATCCTGTTTTTGCTGTATACCGCCGTTCAGAGTCTGTCCGACCGCTCCCTGGAAGAACAGGAACAGAACCTGATCCAGGCGCTGCGCCAGAGTACGATCCAGTGCTATGCAGTGGAAGGCTTTTATCCGGAGAATCTGGAATATCTTGAAGAAAATTACGGGATCCGGTATGACCACGATTCCTTCTTTGTGGACTACCAGCCGACCGGCAGGAATATCATGCCGGAGATTACCGTAATCCGCAAAGGGGAGGGACAGACCGAATGAAAACACAACGATTTCATCATGTGATCGACTTCCTGTTTGCAGCCGCTCTGTTCGGCGTGTTCCTTGTCTCCTCGGTGATGGTCATCGCCGTCGGCGCGGGAGCCTATCGGAATATCACGGAGAAAAGCCAGGAAGACTACACCCTGCGCACCTCCCTCTCTTACGTCAATGAGAAACTCCGCCAGGCGGATTCCAATGGCGCGCTGTCTGTGGGAACGGTCGGAGGCAACACTGCTCTCATGCTGACTCAAGACTACGATGGTGAATCCTACACGACCTATATTTATGAATCTAACGGCTCTCTGTGTGAACTGTTCACAAAATCCGATGCGCCGGCGGACCCGGATTACGGCACGCCGCTGCTCACCCTTTCGGATTTCGGGATCGAACGTGTGGCAGATGCCCTCTACCGCGTCTCGATCACTACGGAGGACGGCATGACGTCCTCCCTGCTGCTGCATCCTTTCAGCACAAATGCAGAGTTTGACAACGACGAAACAGATTCCCGCAGCGCGGGCAGTGAAAGCTCCGGCGTTTCAGAAAGTGAGGTGGAGCCATGAAATCCGGTACAGGTACACAGAGACGTTCCAGCCTCTTTCTGATCGAGCTGATGATTTCCATCTTTTTCTTTGCGATCGCCAGCTCCGTATGTATCCAGCTGTTTGCCAGGGCAAAGCAGATCAGCGATGAAAGTTCGGCAAAAAATCAGGCGCTTCTGCAGGCGGAAAGCGCAGCCTCCGCCTTTTATGCCGGAGACGGCACCCTGCGTCTGATCCCGGAGGTATTTCCGGAAGCAGCCTCCATGTCCGCTTCCTCTTCCGTAACCGCGGATTCTGATGCTGCCGGCTCTGATACTTCCGGTACTGACTTTTCCGAAAACTCTTCCGAAAGCTGTATGGTCTTTTTCGACAAAGACTGGAAGAACTGCGCACCCGGTCCGGAAGCGGTATGGCAGATGACTGTCTCCGTTTCCCACGAAGCAGCCAACGAGGACGCGCCTTCCTTCTCCACCGCGGAGATCCTTGTGGAAGATCCTGGCAAAGATGCTGTTCTCTATGAACTGCAGGTGCAGTATCACGCGCCCGAAGCGGCTGACCTGTAACCGTTCAGCCAGCTGAAGCGTTACGCTGACCCATCCGTGAAAGGAGAACGTGATTCATGAACAAGAAAAAATACCCGGTGGTCAACATCGGAACAACTTCCATCCTGACAGTTTTCGTGATCCTCTGTATGGTCACTTTCGCGGCGCTCTCCCTGCTCACGGCAAGCAGAAACGCCCGATACAACGATCAGGTACAGGAACGCACCGACGCCTACTATCATGCGGTCAATCAGGCGTATCAGGAAATCGCCGGCATCGACCGCACCCTTCAGGAATACTGGGCAGACGGCGCCTGGGAACAGGCAGAACCTGAGTATGCCTTCGTCATTCCCATCGACGAGACTTCCGAACTTTCCGTCCGTCTGACCACCCATGAACCGGATGCGGAAGACGCATTCCTTTATACAATTTCTGAATTTGCAGAGATTTCCACCAAAGAATGGCAGGGAGACCAATCCATGGAACTTCTTCCCATGGATCTTGATTAGGAGGTAATTGATATGAACACAAATACACCGGAACTTCTTCAGAGAATTTCCGCTCTCGGAGCTTCAGATCTCTTTATCATCGCAGGCCGTCCTCTTTCTTACCGCCTGAACGATCAGGTCGTGCAGGACGATTCGGAACGGCTTCTTCCTGACGATACCCGGCAATTGATTGAAGACATTTACCATCTTGCGGGAGAACGGGACATGGACACCCTGAACCAGACGGGAGACGATGATTTTTCCTTTGCGCTGCCCGGCATCTCACGTTTCCGCGTCAGCGCCTATAAACAAAGGGGTTCTCTTGCCGCAGTCATCCGTATCATTACATTTACACTGCCCTCCCCGAAAGAAATGGGAATTCCCGACAATATCATTCAGCTTTCCGCGCTGAACAAGGGGCTTGTGCTGGTCACCGGCCCGGCAGGCAGCGGAAAATCCACCACCCTCTCCTGTATCATCGATCATATCAATCACACCCAGGAGAAACATATCATCACTCTGGAGGATCCGCTGGAATATCTCCACCGCCATGACAAAAGTATCGTCAGCCAGCGTGAGATCAACACCGATACGGAAAGCTATGTGGCGGCTCTGCGGGCAGCTCTGCGCCAGAGCCCGGATGTCATCCTGCTGGGCGAAATGCGTGATTTCGAGACGATACAGGTAGCCATGACCGCCGCCGAGACGGGACATCTTGTATTTTCCACCCTGCACACCATCGGCACGGCAAACACCATCGACCGGATCATCGATGTCTTTCCTGCCAACCAGCAGCGTCAGATCGCCGTTCAGCTTTCCATGGTACTGCAGGCAGTGATCTGCCAGCAGCTGGTGCCTTCCGTTGACGGAAAACTGGTTCCGGCTTTTGAGATCATGACGATGAATCCTGCGATCCGAAATATGATCCGCGACGGAAAAGTGCCGCAAATCGACGGAATCCTCTATTCCTCCGCCAACAACGACAACCTGATGGCGATGGATACCTGCCTCGCAAAACTCTTCCGCTCCGGACAGATCACAAAAGAAACCGCACTCTCTTTCGCAGCGAATCCGGAAATGCTGGGCAGAAAAATATAACACATTCTGTTATCTGTCCGCAAGATACTGGTCGGATGGGACCACAAGATCCGCCGGTTTCATTTTCGGAAAACACTTCTGGAGGATCTCGTCAGAATAATGCTGATCCAGATACTGCTCAAAACGGTTCTGCGGCGGAAGATCCTGGCTGCGTTCGCTCATCCTGAGAAGCGCAGCCCCGGACATCAGCGTCGTCAGCAGCATAAATACCGCAAACCCCTGGGTCAGCAGCCGGCTGCTTTTTCTGGTCTTTTCCATCAGGATCCTGCGGATCATCGGATAAATCTTTCTGCACCAGCAAAGAGCCGCCAGTCCCCAGAAGCAGCAGAATACCAGATTCACATATCTTCCCAGGGAAAACGGCAGAGCCGAATAATCCCAGAAGGTCACATCCAGAACCTTTTCACAGAGAAAGCCACAGGCGAATTCAAACATTCCCCCCATTATGTAACCTTTCAGAAAAATCAGTCCGGAACTGCTTTCCATATTTTCCTTCAAAAGCAGAGTAAAGAGCACTGCCCCAAGTCCCCAGACGGTACTGATCGGAAAAAACAGATTGCTGCTCCTGCTGCTGTATTCCCCAAACACAAAACAACACCAGATCGTCTCTAAAATACATCCAATCACACCGCCCGCGACAAAAATCCAGAAGATATTATAGAATGAAAATTCTTTTTGCCGCGAAGTCTCCTGTACTGTTAATTCGTATTCCATACTTCTTCCTCCCTGGCGAAATCGCCCTTTTTAAAATCTATTCGCTATTTTAGCAGATAATATTAAATTTCCTGATGGTAAAATCTTATTTTTTTCCTAATTTTTTCAACAAATCCATGATAATCTGCTACAATAGAAACTGCAAAAGCACATATTTCACAATTTGTACGAATACAAGGAGGTATCTTCATGATCTGCAAAAACTGTTTTCCCGGCGGTCTTCGAAAAGCCGTCACGTTCAGCTTTGATGACGGGGTCCGCCAGGATCTGCGGCTGACGGATCTGTTCCGCAGCCATGGTATCAAAGCAACATTCAATCTGAATTCCGGAATGTTCGACGGCGATCACACCTGGAATTATAAGAACATCGAAGTGTCACGTCTTTCCAGAGAGGAAGTGGAAGAAAATTACCGTGATTTTGAGCTTGCCGTCCATACTTCCCACCACCCGGATCTCGTAAAACTTTCCCGCGAAGGGATCATCAGCGAGGTTTACAGCGACCGCCGAAACCTGGAAGAAATCGCCGGATATCCGGTGCGGGGAATGGCATATCCCTACGGCACTTACAGCACGGAAGTGGTGGAAATTCTGCATTCTCTTGGCATCTGCTATTCCCGTACCGTAAAGAGCACACATTCCTTTGGCTTTCCGGAAGACTATCTGACCTGGCACCCCACCTGCCACTATATGGAAAAAGAGACCCCGGAACTGATCGACCGTTTTCTGTCCATGAACAGCGATAATCTGTCTCTGTTTTATCTCTGGGGACACAGTTACGAACTGGACGGAAACGACAACTGGGATCTGATGGAACAAATCTGCCGGAAATTTGGAGCCGCCAAAGACGTCTGGCGCGCTTCCAACATGGAAATCTACCTGTACATGCAGGCCCTGGATCAGCTCATAGTATCCTGCGACCAGAAACTTCTGTACAATCCATCCGCACTGGACGTCTGGGTAACCGCCGACGACAAGATCCTGAAAATAGAAAGCGGAAAAACTGTCCGGATATAAGACAACAACAAAAATCCACACCACCATTTACAAAAATCAAAGCTCGCCAAAAGCCAGAAAGCCGCCGGGCGCAGGTGGGATGCGTGTACGGCGGGCATCTGCAAGGATGTGAGAAAATCTTAGCCTTCCGAAGCCCCGGAGGACGGGTCAGGCGAAGTGCCACACGCACTGAGCCTGAGGAGCGCTGAATCGGGAATGCATCAAGCATTCCTGATGAATCGCTCCGGTGCCCGTCCGGAGGGGCTTTGGAAGGCTTAGATTTTCCACATCCCTGCAGCCGCCCGCCGTACACGCATCCCACCTGCGCCCGGCGGCTTTCGTCCGGCCTTTCCCGCCGCTTTGATTTTCCTCCACCTTAAAGCATACGGAACAGAAGATTCCGCACTTTTCTCACCACCGGCGCCACGCCGCAGTCTGTTTTCTGAGTCATCAGCAGAATCGTCAATCCTTCCTTCGGACAGTTGGCGAAATAACATCCTTCCCAGCCGTCCCATCCGTATTCTCCAAGGCTTCCCATCGCCATGGCTCTGCCCGGCTCTGTAAGCACACGCATAAGATTTCCATAGGTATGTCCCTCCAGCGCCAGCCAGGAATCCATTCCCCGGCGCTGGCCCGGCGTCAGCGCCCCGGTGGTCAGAAACTCTACGGTGCGTTCTCCCATCAGCCGTTTTCCTTTATAAACGCCCTTCGCCATCAGCATCCCCGCAAAATGGGCGTAATCGTCAATGGTTGAGGCAAGTCCCGCGCCGCCGGACTCAAACGCATTGGGAACCGCCATATCGTTCATGATCGCCAGATTGCACCCTTTGTAAGGGATCAGCTTTTTCTCCGCATCCCACATATACGGAACGATCAGGCGGTCCTGTTTCTCCTGCGGCACATAGAAATCTGTATCCGGCATCTCCAGCGGACCAAAAAATTCTTCCCGGAGAAACTCACCGAAGGTCACGCCTGTGACCGCCTCCACCACAGCGCCCAGCACATCGGCGCCGGAGCTGTACTGCCAGATTTCTCCCGGCTGATACCGCAACGGACAGCGTCCGATCTGGTTTGCCATCTCTGTGGTTGTCACCGGATGCTCTCCGTACATACGCTCTATGATGTTCTCATATACCTTTGTGGTCTCCCGCTCTGCCGCTGTCTCATCCCCGAGATAAACCAGCCCGGCGGTCATGTTCATCAGATCCCTGACTGTGGACGGGCGTGCTGCCGGAACCAGCGTTCCGTCGCTCTGACACACTTTCTGATCCGCAAACCCGGGGATCAGTTCCGCCACCGGCTGGGCAAGATCGATCTTGCCTCTCTCTACCAGCATCATGACTGCCGCCGCAGTCACCGGCTTTGTCATGGAATACAGACGAAAAATCGTATCGCGCTGGATCTTCTTCTTTTCCTCCAGATTCGCATACCCTTCCTCACAGTACAGCTGCTCATTTCCATCTTTTAAAATCAGCAGATTCGCTCCCGGTATTTCCTGGTTGTCCACTGCGCTTTTGATCGTTTCACAAATCTCCTGTATGCCTGTCTGACTAAACATTTTATTCTCCCTTCTCAAAACAAACCGTAATTTGTCCGCAGATATCCTCCACAGATTTTCCCGCATAGATCTGGTACCTGCCAGGTTCTGTGACAAAAGCCTTTTTCTCCTGATCATAACAGGAAAAAGCGCTCTCATCCAGAAGAAACTCCAGTTTCCTGGTCTCTCCCGGCTCCAGCTGCACTTTTTCAAATGCTCTCAGCTCTCTTGCCGGACGTTCCACGGAACTGTCCTTTTTCCCCACATAGATCTGCACCGTCTCCTTTCCTGCACGGCTTCCCGTATTGGTCACGGACAAGGTAAGCCGCACATTACAGGTTCCGTCTGCGGTTTCCGTCTCCGCATGCAGATCGTGGATGGAAAACGCTGTATAGGAGAGTCCATGGCCAAACGGGAAAAGCACCGGAATCCCGCGTGTATTGTAATGACGGTAGCCGACAAAAATCCCCTCTTTGTAGCGAACTTTCTTTCCGCCCGAAAATTCGCCGATGCTGTGCGCGGAACAGTCGCCGCTGCGCACCGGAAATGTCTCCGCCAGGCGTCCGGAAGGATTTATCTCGCCGAACAGCGCTTCCGCCAGCGCGGTTCCGCCCTCCATCCCGGAATAATACTGCCAGACCAGAGCCTTCACCTGATCCGCCCACGGCATTTCCACCGGAGAACCGGAGATCATCACAACGATCACATTGGGATTGACCCGCAGCAGTTCGAAGATCAGCTCGTCCTGTCCATAAGGAAGTTTCATATCCTCCCGGTCCATGCCTTCCAGATCCTGATTATGATTCTGTCCGCCGATCAACAATACGGTATCGTAATCCGCCGCTTTTTCCACTGCCTCCCGGCGCAGCGCTTCCTGACGCAGGCGAACCTGCTGTTTCTGTTTCAGAGAATCGTCTTCCTGATTGCTGTTCACCGCATTTCCATTTTCCGACGGATTCCGATAATCCTCCTGTTTTTCGTTTTCCGACGTCTCACAGTGTTCCGCCTTGCCTTCATTCTCCGACGGCTTCAAACTGTCTGCCTGCCAGTTGATCTCCGATGTCTTTTCCTCCATATCGTCCGGATCATATCCCTGCACATAATCCACCTGTACATTTCCGCCGAGAAATTTTTTGATCCCCAGCAGCGGTGTGATCTCATACAGCGCCTTGATCTCGGCGCTTCCTCCTCCATTGGAGTGGATCCGGTTGGCATTGTCTCCGACGACGAGGATCTTCTCTGTCTTCTTCCGATCCAGCGGAAGCATCTGTTCCTCGTTTTTCAGCAGGATCACAGACTCCCTCGCCGCTTCAAGAACGGCTTTCTGATGTTCAAAGGTGTTGTAAGCGCCCGGTTTGCGGTTTTTGGGATCCATTTTTCCAATCCGGAACATCAGTCTGAGGATATTGCGGATCTTCCGGTCGATCCACTCCTCAGGAACTTTTCCGTCCTTCACCGCCCGGATCAGCGGATCTGCCATACAGTATTCATCAAAGTTATCGGTCACGGACATCTCGATGTCCAGCCCGCTCGCCGCCGCCTTTTCTGTATTGTGGACAGCGCCCCAGTCGGAGATCACCGCCCCGTCATACTGCCAGTCTTCACGCAAAATCTGATTCAGAAGCTCCTGGCTCTCGCAGCAATGCTCTCCGTGCCAGAGATTGTAAGCGCCCATCAAAGACCAGGAATCCCCTTCCTTCACAGCCTTCTCAAATGCCGGAAGATAAATCTCATACAGCGCCCGGTCGTCCACTTCCACGTCCACCCAGAGGCGCTCCGTCTCCTGATTGTTCAGAGCAAAGTGTTTGACACACGCAGCAGTGTCCTGCTCCTGGATCCCCCGGATCATTGGAACCGCCAGCTCTCCGGTAAGGTACGGGTCCTCGCTCATATACTCAAAATTCCTTCCGCACAGCGGGCTTCTCTTGATATTGATCCCCGGAGCCAGAATGACATCCTTGCCGCGCCCTCTCGCCTCCGCTCCGAGAACCGAACCGCAGCTTCCCGCCGTTTCGCGGTTCCAGGAGGACGCAATGGCACTGTTGGAAGGAAGGTATGTGACATAATCATCCGTATTGCCGATCACCTTCCAGGTATCATTCTCAAAATCATTGCGGACGCCCATCGGTCCGTCCGACATGGTCAGCGGCGGGATTCCCAGCCGCTCCACGCCTTTTGTACAGAACAGGCCGCAGCCATGGATCATTCCCACTTTTTCTTCCAATGTCAGCTGCTCAAGAAGCCCCTCTATTTTCTCCTCGATAAGATTTTTCTGTTCTTTCTGTTCCATATTTTCCTCTTTCCTGACGCACTTGCTGCGTCATCAAGGTAGATTTGGAAATTTATTTCCAAACTTCTTCTCCAGTCCTTTTTCTTAAGTTACTGTTCCTGAATTTTTTCGTCAAAGACAACTTTATCCTTTTCCTTAAAGCTTGTTGGAAACTTGTTTTCTGTAAGACATGTGTCACCGTTTGGGAAGAATTAGTCACTGAAACAGTACTCCGCAATTCCTGCGCCGCCCTTCAGACGGATCAGCAGATCCATTTTCTTTCCTGTCGGAAGGTTTTCCACAGCATCTTCGTTCAGCAGATATTCTTTCCACACAGGTTTTCCACCATTGTCACAGTTCTGCCGCAGCAGAAGGTTCTTTTTCAGCACTGCTCCACATATATTCTCTGATTCTGCAGCAGTTTCCGGCTCTCCCGTACACAGACCCTGCTCCGCTGCATAAAGTTCCACCGTTCCGCTGCCTTCTCCCTGAAACAGCACATGGATCTTCCTCGGTGTCTTCTCAAAAACAAAATCCCGATACAGAAGTTCCGCGGTTTCTGTTTTTGCATATACCGCACACTTGCTGTCATGTCCCTGATACAGGACAGCGCCCTTGCAGTCGTCGTAATGGTCTGCCTTTGTCACAGACTCTGCGTTTCTCGGAGGAATCTTCACGCCGCCGATGCTCAGCGTACGCTCCAGGCGGATATCCTCGCTGGATGCTCCCGCCAGGATCGTATAGCTTCCTTCCTCCAGAACCATCCGTTCCGTGACCACATCGTAATACTCCAGTTCCTTCAGAGGAATACTGAATTCCACCCGGCGTTCCTCTTCCGGCGGAAGGCTTCCCACACGTTCAAACGCTTTCAGCTGCTTCCTTGGGCGCGGCGCCCTGGAAGCATTCTGCCGCACATAAATCTGCACAACCTCATCAGAAACGGTTGTTCCGGTATTTTTCACAATCAGAGAAATCCTCAAAGTTTTCTCTTTCCCTTCCGGCTCCTCCAGCGTCACATCCAGTCCGCTGTAGGCAAATTCCGTATAACTCAGCCCGTATCCGAACGGATAAAGCACCGGACGGTCAAAATACTGATACGTCCGCTTTCCCCGGATAATGTCGTAATCCTCCATCGGCGGAAGATCCTTCGTGCTCCGGTACCAGGTCATCGGCAGCCTTCCTGCCGGGGAGGCTTTTCCGAACAACAGATCCGCCAGCCCGTTTCCCAATTCCTGGCTGCCGGACGCACATTGGAGAATTGCCGGGATTTCCTCCTGGATCCTGCCGATCGCATAGGGATAATTGCAGATAAGCAGAAGCATGGTCCGAGGATTGATCGATGCAATCTCCAGCAGCTGTTCCTCCTGTGCCCGGGGCAGGTCCAGATCCTCCCGGTCGATCTCCTCTTTGCTGTTGATCACAGGATTGCAGCCTGCCGCGTAGATCACCACATCCGCCCACTGCGCCAGTTTCTCCGCTTCCTTTCCTCCATCCGACACCACATCCAGAGAGAACCCTGCAGCACCGTCCTTTTCTGAAACACAGCCAAGCCGGCCGTTTTCATCCAGCCCCAGCGGTTTTCCGTCCCAGCTTTCCATCCGGACGGTCCCATCTGCCTGCTCTTTGAAATGAACCGCTTCACGGATGAACCATCCAAAGGCTTCTTTCTTCGAAACCGTAACCTTCCCGCTTTCCTCTGTGGTCAGATAACGCCCGGTCTGTTCTCCAAACAGCAGATACTGTCCGCTGCCCCAGTCCTCCAGCCGGAAGATCTCCGCGCGTTCTTTTTCTCCCTCTGTCACAGTTCCGTCCGACTGTACACACAGCCAACCCCAGTCTGTACGGATCCTGATCCTGTCATAGCCGTCAAAACTCCGCACTTCCGCCGCCATGCCGGACTTTACGATCCCCTCTTTGACCGTCACATAGCGAAGCGGAACTCCACTGTACCAGTCCTTGTACCACACATCCGCCCACGGTCCGATCACTGCGATCTTCTGTCCCGGCTCAAGCGGAAGAAATCTCTTGCATTTCTCCATTCCCGGATCGTCCGCCGCCGGAACGGAACCAGCCGCCTCATTTTTCAGAAGGACTGCCGATTCCCTGACCGCCTTTCTTGCAAGTGCCGTGTGTTCCGGACTGTTCAGTCTCTCTTCCGGAATCTCACAGTAGGGATTGTCTCCCTGCCGGTCATACAGCCCCAGACGGATCCGCGTCCGGAAGGAATTCCGGATCGACCGGTCCACATCCTCCCAGGTGATCAGTCCTCTCTCCAGCGCCTCCCGGGCAGCCGCTTCCACCGCTTTTCCGTCGTCCGTAAAGCAGTCCACGCCCGCCTTCAGCCCGTAAGCCACCGTCTCCGCATGGGACTGGAAATAGTGATGTTCCGTCACCGTCTGCTGCATATCTCCGCCGTCGCATACCACATGTCCCGGCAGTCCCCAGGCATCTTTGAACAGTTCCTGCACCTCCGGATTGACGATGGCAGGCACTCCGTTGATTTCATTGTAAGAGGTCATCACCGCCTCCGCACCTGCCTCCACAGCTCTGCGGAACGGTTCCAGATAATACTCCTTTTTGTTGCGCGGGTCAATGGAAGAAGACGTCCGCACTCTGTCCTTTTCCTGATTATTTCCATAAAAATGTTTCAGCGTCGCGCCGCACCGGAGATAAAAGGGATCGTCGCCTCTCATCCCTCGGATATAAGCTCCCGCCATCTCGCCGGTCAGAAACGGATCTTCTCCGTATGCCTCCTCCGTTCTCCCCCACCTCGGATCTCTCTCCATATCGATGGTCGGCGCCCAGCGGCACAGGCCTCCGTTTCTGTTTCTCTGGTACAGTACCCGTGCTTCCTCGCCGACTGCTGTCCCGATGTTTTTCAGCATTTCCCGGTCCCAGGAAGCGCTCATTCCGATCGGCTGCGGAAAAGAGGTCGTCGGCTCAGGTTCTCCCCGGTTAAAATCCTGATCATGGCGCGCTTCAATCCCGTGAGCCGCCTCCCCTCCAAGATAAAAGCCCGTAATTCCGAGCCGCGGAATATCCGGGCATCCGGTGGTAAGACATTTCAGTTTCTCATCCTCTGTCATCTCTTTCACCAGAGCATCCAGCCGTTCCTCCAGGGACAGACGGCTGTCCCACAATGGTGTCTGCAAAAAATCATTCTTCTGTTCTTTCCTGTAATCCATGTTCCGGTGCTCCCCCTTTTTCTGTTCTGTGCTGTATGGCTTTGTCACAGCTCCTCTGACTGAACTGTTACCATGATTTTTACGTTTCATTATATCTGCTGGCTTTTTTATTGAAAACCATCACTTTTTCATATCATTTACTCCATTTTTTAGAGTGATTGCTCACTTTTTGCTGGAGTTTTTACCTGTTTCTTATTATAATATATAGATAGAATGCCCTGGCATCGTACCTGCTGCCGACCACACTCCGGTAACTTCAAACGATGACCGGAGTATGGTAAATTTACATACAAAAAGGATAGACAGCAATGAAATTCAAAAAAACTCTGGAAAAATTTTTCAGCCAGGCGAGGGTGCAGCGTCAGCTTTACAGCGTCTTCATTATGACTCTTCTGATTCCCATCGTAGGCATCGGCTTCCTGCTCCTGTTCAATTCTCAAAAAACCCTGTACGACCATTATCAGGAACAGGCGGAGTCGGACAGCCTCCGGGTACGTTCAATCATGTTTGATCTGACCACAAATTTTTACAATATATCGGAAAATATTGTCAACGACTCTACCCTTCGGGAACTTCTGAGCAATTCCTGGGATTCTGATTTCGAGAGCCGCGCCGCCGCCGAGAGCTATACAGAACTTACCTCCACGCGTCAGCAGGACACTTCCATCGCCTCGGCCGCCATTTACACATATAACGAACAGCTTGCCGGTCACGGCGATTTTTTATCAATCAACGGCGAGGTCACTGCAACTCCCTGGTTCCGGAAAGCAGTCTCTACCTCTGCCGTCTTCTGGCAGACACTGCAAAGAGACGACAGATACGGAAATACCTACTGGGAACTGAATATGTTCCGTCAGATTCCTCTCCCTTCCAGCCGCAGCTACGCGATCCTGGTTCTCACCGCCAGCGACAACTACCTGAAAAACAGGATCAATAACAGCTCCCTGGACTGCATCATTACGGTAAACCAGGATCCCGTCTTTTTCAGCACGGAAAAAGAAAATAACGGAAAACCGATCCCTCTGGAAGTGGATTACGAACAATATTCTTATATGACATCCGGCGTGCTTTCTCTGGACGGCAGTGACACGATGTCCGCTGTCAATACCCTGCTGCCCTTCAAATCAGACGATAAAATTTACATCGTCTCCTACAACCCGGAGGCACTGAGCAGTATCTACCGGATTCAGACCGATTACTCCATGATCCTGATCTTTGCGATCCTGCTCCCCTGCCTGCTGATGTATCTGTTCATCCGGTATTTCAGCGCCCGGGTCACCACCCTGCGAAGCGCCATGCATCAGGCAAGCCAGGGAAACTACAACATCATGGATTCCTTCCACGGCAATGACGAGCTCTCGGAAACCTTCCAGGATCTCCAGATCATGATTCGGGAAATTCAGAAAAAAGAGGCGCTCGTCTACGAGGCAAGGCTGAAAGAGCAGCAGCTGGAAAACCAGCAGCAGCAGATGGAATACAAGATGCTCGCCAGCCAGATCAACCCGCATTTTCTGTACAATACGCTGGAAACCATCCGCATGAAAGCCTTCGCCGCCGGCAACCGGGAAGTTGCCAAAGCGATCAAACTGCTGGGAAAATCCCTGCGCTATGTGCTCGACAGCACCGGAACCGTCTCAACTACCCTTGCAAAAGAGATTGACTACCTGCGTATTTACTTTTCCATCCAAAAGCTTCGTTTTGAAGACAGGATTGAATATACCATAAAGATTCAGGAAGGACTCGACCTGGAAAATTACCAGATCCTTCCCCTCCTGCTCCAGCCAATCGTGGAAAATGCCGTTTCCCACGGGCTGGAAAACATAGAAGAACACGGACAGGTTCTGCTGAACATCTATGTACAGGACGATACCTGTCTCTGCATCGATATTTCAGACAATGGAATCGGCATGACCGAAGAAGAGCTGGCGCGCGTCCGGAAAAACATCTCAGAAAAAGACACCAGCAGAACACAGAGCATCGGACTTTACAACATCAATCAGAGAATCCTCCTGTGCTACGGTCCGGAATATTCGCTCAATGTTTCCAGTGAACGAGACAAAGGCACAACCGTCAGCCTTCGCCTCCCACTGAACAAACTCACGGAATAATAGAATCGTTACACGTTAACGGCAGCCTACACTAGAAAGGATTGGTACAAGCTATGAAAGTTCTTATTGCCGATGATGAATCGGTTGTTCTCGAAGGGTTAAAATATATCATCGACTGGGACGCTCTTGGCTTCTCCATATGCAGTCAGGCGTCCAACGGCGAAGAAACCCTGAACAAAATCCTGAACCTGCACCCGGAACTGGTCCTTCTGGATATCCGAATGCCAAAGCTGTCAGGAATTGAAATCATCCAGACCGCCAGGGAAAAAGGCTTCGACGGCCATTTTATTATTCTGAGCGGATACTCCGATTTTACCTATGCCCAGACAGCCATCCGGTACGGGGTGGATTTTTATCTGACCAAACCCATTGACGAGGACGAACTGATCTCAGCAGTTACCTCTGTACGGAATTCTATCGAAGAAGAGCGCAGAGAGAAAGACAGCTTCAACCGTTACCGGGAAAATGCCCTGGATACGATCCTCCGGAACCTGATGATCGGAAAAGCTTCCGGTATTTCCAGCGCAACCCAAAGAGATCTGCATCTGTCCGCCGAAGTCTACCAGGTCGTTATCCATGAACGGTATAATCAGGATTCCTTCCAGACTCTCTGGAATTTCGCCGAACTTCTGCGCGTTACCAATCAGGATCACAATTCCTTTGACCATGTCGTTATGGACAAGCATGATATTTTCCTTCTGAAAGGTACCTTCGCCGCAGACCGCTTCGACTCCCTGCTCCACCATTACGATGTGAATCCCCAAAAAGGATCGCCGCTGGATTCCCTGTTCCTGACCTATGGACGCAAAGTATACCGTCTGGAAGATATCTGCCTTTCCTACCAGGACGCTTCCCGGCTTCTGAACCGGCGTTTCTTCTGTGAGCCCAATCAGCATGTTCTGGGATACGGGGATCTCCCGCCTTTGGACAACTCCGTACTGCCCAGAGAAAGCTGGAATGAAAAAACCATGGAATATTCCCGCCGGCTGACCGATTACATACAGACCCAGAACCGGACCCGCATCGCGGAAACTCTGAAGGAACTGGAATCCAACCTTTACCACACCTCCATGGATATCTCTGAGATCAAGCATTATCTCATCGATATTTACCTGCAGGTAAAGCAGAACCTGACCCATACCTACAGCAACATGGACGTCCCTTTCAGTTCCAATGCGACGATCATCGATTTCATAGAAAACCAATATTACCTGTACGAGATTCTCCAGTATTTCTCAGAGCATTTTGAGATCTGTATGAACGCCATCGGGAGCCCCAGCAGCAAAACAATCATTGATGATATCCTTTATTACATCAACCATAACTATCGGGAAAACCTGAAACTGGAAACGATTGCGCCGCTGTTCGGCTATAACAGTTCCTATCTTGGAAAGATCTTTACCCGCGAAGTGGGCGAGACTTTCAATTCTTACCTGGACCGCATAAGAATCGAACGCTCCCAGGAACTGCTCCGCGACCGGACGCTGAAAGTGTATGAGATTGCGGAAAAGGTCGGATACAAGAACGTGGATTATTTCCACAAGAAATTCAAAAAGCTGGTGGGCGAAAGTCCGGCAGAATATCGGAAAAAACTTTAAAAAGCAGCAGTTCGGTAGTGGTTTCAGGCGGACGAAAAAATCCCAGGGCAGATGGCGTAGGTGTTTTCCAGGCGGTTGCAAAGAATCGGAAAATCTAACCGTTCCGAAGCCCCTCCGGACGGGCACCGGAGTGATTCGTCAGGAATTGTTGATCAATTCCCGACTCAGCACTCCTCAGGCTCAGTGCGGGTAGCACTTCGCCTGACCCGTCCTCCGGGGCTTCGGAACGCTAAGATTTTCTCGACCCTTTGCAAATGCCCGGAAAACACTTACGCCATCTGCCCTGGGATTTTTTCTGTTTTCTGATACCTGAAACTGCACTTGGAAAAGGCTTCCGGAAGAATGTGTTTATATTTTACACGCTCTCCATCCACTTTTGCGCCAGCAGGATCCAGTTCTGGCAGGCTTCCTGGACGCCGTAGCCTTCGTTGGTCATGGTATCTTCCTTTGCCAGGCTCAGACCGTGGCCGCCTTCCGGGAAGATGTGGAGTTCGGCGGGGATGTGTTTTTCCAGAAGTGCCTGGAAGAACAGAAGGGAGTTTTCCACCGGAACGCAGTCGTCCGGGGCTGTATGCCACAGAAATGTCCTGGGGACGTCCTCGTTTACCTGCTTTTCCAGAGATACTTCGTCTTTCAGTTCTTCCAGCCGTTCGCCCAGCAGCGCTTCAAACGAACCCTTATGTGCCTTTTCTCCGGAGGTGATCACCGGATAGCATAAAATCAGCCCCGCCGGACGCAGCATTTCTTCCTCCACGCCAAGCGCCTCTCGGACAAACGGCTTTCTCCAGGAGACTCCATAATTGCCCGCCAGATGGCCGCCGGCAGAGAATCCCATCACAACGATCTTATCCGGATCAATCCCGTATTTATCCTCCTGCTCTTTCAGCCAGCTCACTGCCTTGCCTGCCTGCAGCAGCGCTTCCGGATAAACGGCAGGACTGACGCTGTACCGCAGGATCGCCGTATGGTACCCCATTGCCAAAAACTGCATTGCCACCGGTTCCGCTTCCCGGTCGGAAGTCATCACATAACCGCCTCCCGGGCAGATCAGCACCAACGGACGTTTTCTCTCCGGGCGCATTTCCGGAGAGCGGTCCAGAAAGTATGTATAAAGTTCCGCCTTGTGCGGATAACCTGGCGCCTGTATTTCTATTTTCTCATGAATCATTTTCTGCTGTTTCCTTTCTTTACAACTATCTCTTATAACTGATTCCTTCTGATTATTTTCATAGAATCATTTCTTTTCTGTTATCTCTCTTCTCAATTCCCAACCTGACGTTCCATCCTGTCCACCGCATTCTGCGCCTGGGCGACATCCGCGATGTTTTCAATGGCAAAGGCAGTGCTGCTCCTGGATCCCTTGCTGGTATAAACACTCTGGGTGAACAGGATCGTACCGTTGCCGTTTTTATGGATCACAAGATTCATCGGCGGAAGGTTTCTGCCGTCGTGAATCTGTATCCTGCTTCCTTTCCGGATCATAAGTTTCCTATTGGTGATCACATAAAAAGTTCTGGTTCTCAGATACGCCGTCATAATAAATCTTCCGATCAGAAGGTAGACTCCGATCGCCACAAACGGAAGCCCCCACAGAACCATGAACCAGTTGCTTCCGCTTCGCAGCACCGTTATCTCCCAGTAAACCGCAAAGGACAGCCACACAATACTGAACGGAAGCATCACGGCTTCCCGCCCTGTGAAGATATTTCCCTTTTCCGGATGGCCTTTCCACAAAATGTATTCATCCTCTGTCATGTAACGCCGACAGAAATCATAAGGATCATGATTGTTCATCCGACACCTCCGTAAATAACATCTGTTTTCTGTATTATACCATCCGGCTCCCGCGTTTGCCAGCAATTTCAGCAAACGGAGGGGATTCCAGAACCTCTCCGGCCCTGAAATCCCCTCCGGGTTTCCTTTATTTTGCTATTCTCTTTCTGTCCTCTGAACTGCGGAATTATTCTGCTGCAGCGGAAGAAGATGATGTTGCGGATGCAGACTCTGCGGATGCGCTGTCTGCTGCCGGTGTTGCCTCAGCTATGTCTGCGTTTGCATATTCCTCTACGATTGCTACACGAGCATCGTTCTGCTGTTTTGCAAGATCCATATCATAATCCAGTACGGTCTGGTAATCCAGTCCTTCCAGAGTATCCTGCATTGTCTTCTGCAGAGTATCAAACTCTTCATCGTTTGCTGCAAAGATCATCTGCCAGGAAGTATCCACGATTGTCGCTTTACACTGTCCTCTCAGAGTAGTAATCTGAGAATCTTCTTCCGGAGCCGCAAAGCCGCTGCCCGGCGCTACCAGGATCTTGTTGTTGTTCTGGAGATACTCCATCGTGGTCTTTGCACCCATCTTTTCCTGCCAGTCTGTATCCAGCGCGGTGTTGTTCTCCGCCAGTACGGAATCCCACAGAGTATAATCATAAGTAAATCCTGTTTCCGGATTGACATCTTTGTAGCTTACTGCTTTATAGTTCAGCGCGGATACTCCATCTTTCCAGGTTCCGCCGCCCCATTCATCCGGTACTGTAGTGTCTGCGCCGCCAAGCGCGGATTTACCAAACTCTGTCAGAACTGGCTGTCCATCCTGCATCTCCCAGGTCAATCCTTCCGGTCCGCAAGTAGATGCAGTCTGCTGTGCACTTGCCATAATTCCTTCCGGAGAATACAGCCAATCGATGAAATCAGCCATTCTCTGCGGATCCTCTGCCTTGCTTCCGATCATGATACAGTTCTTTGCATTTCCGTTTGGAACACAGCCGTAAGAGAAGATCTGCATATTTTCGATATCTGCCAACATAAAGCCTTTTCCTTCTGCCTTATGCTCCGGAGTATTATAAGCTGCCTGTCCAAGCCATGGCCAGAAGGAAAACAGGATCTGTCCGTCCTGATACTTGGAATACATTGTATCATAGTTCTGTGTGGTGGATTCCGGATCTACCAGTCCCATCTGGTTCGCTTTGTAGAAGAACTCCAGAACCTGCATATACATGGAATCGGAATCGGCAATATCCTGATAATCAGAACCATCTGCTTTTGCCAGCACAAATCCCAGCTCGTCATATCCATAGTAACAGGTCGGCTGTTTTGCATTGTTCATCATGTTTCCATCCCAGTCTTTGAAGAAGGACAGCGCGTAGGTCGGTTTTCCGCTGTCGCTGGTCGGAACCGCTTCCTGCATCTGTTTCAGGACATCAAGAAGTCCGTCAAGATCCTTAATCTCCGGATATCCGGCTGCCTTATAAGCATCCCAGCGTACATACGGTCCGAACGTCGGCTCCAGAGACTCGCCAGGCTCCGTAGGCGCATTGCTGGAAACCTCGGACGGAATCGCATAAATACCATCCTCTTCTACCAGGCTGCTGACAGATTCGATTGCAGAATCATATCTGTGAACATTTTCCTTGTCTGCCAGCAGGTCTGTCATATCCATAACCAATCCTGCGGTTACAAGATTCTGAAGACGTCCGCCGTCCGCATTGGTCAGGATCAAGTCGCCCAGATCACCTGCTGCGGAACGGGTCTGGAACAGGGTATCGCCGCCGCCTGCAACGTTTGGCGCGATAATATTCAGTTCCATATTAAATTTGTCTTTTACGATTTTTGCAAACCATCCGGACTGAATACCCTGGTAGTTTGCCTGACCGTCAAACACATCAACGGTGATGAACTCATCGTAAGTACCGTCGCTGCTTCCTGTGCTGCCGGAAGATGCTGTGCTGCTTCCGGAGCTGCTCGCGGAATCGCCGGAGCCGCCGCAGCCTGCCAGCAGGGATACGCCCATTGCTGCGCATAACATGATGCTGATGATTTTCTTTTTCATAAAAAAGAACCTCCTTTTATTTTAGCAAAATATTCATTTTGTTTTGCTCTCATGAAATTGTTGTTTCCGATCATCCTTTTACAGAACCGATCATAATACCTTTTACAAAGAATCTCTGGAACATCGGATATACAAACAGAATTGGCAGTACAACGATAACGGATACCGTCATACGGATGGATGTAGGTGTCTGCTGCGTCGCAATCGCTGCCATATTCATTGCAGTACCCGCATTATTTTTTACCATCGCAGCCAGAGAACTTGCCTGGTTGATATATGTATACAGCAGATACTGCAGCGAGTACAATTTCTGATCCGTAATGTAGATCAGGGTATCCTGGAAAGAGTTCCACTGTCCAACTGCTGAGAAGATCGCTACCGTTGCCATGATCGGAGTACATGCCGGAAGAATAATTTTTACGAAGATTCTCATAATGCCGGCGCCATCGATCTCCGCCGCTTCCTGAAGCGCTTTCGGAATAGATTCTACATACGTCTTGACCAGGATGATGTTAAACGGCTGTACGATCGCCGGAATGACATATACCCAGAAGGTATTGGTCAGATGCAGCGTCTTCATCGTGATGAACATCGGAATTAATCCGGCGTTAAAGTACATAGTAATCACCATAAAACGGTACAGGAACTTTCTTCCCCACATTTTTTCCTGGGTAAACATAAAACCAAGGAACGCAGACGCAAGCACTGTGCATACCGTACCGATCACCGTTCTTCCAAGGGAAACCAGCGCGGCTGTACCAAGTCCGCTCAGCTGGAGCACCTGCTTGTAGTTTTCCAGATGGAATCCCTTCGGCAGGAAGTTGATTGCTCCGTTTGCACTCAGGTCATTGGCACTGATCGTATTGATGATCAGGTAATAAAACGGATACACGCAGATCAGCGTAAACAGTCCGAAAATCAGATAGTTGACAATATTAAAGGATATGTCTGATCCGGAATAACGTTTCCTTTTCTTTTTGCTATTAGCTTCCATCTCATTTTCTCCTTCTTTAAATAATCGACTCTCCACGGGTCTTCTTTGAAACAACGTTTACGATGATCAGAAGAGTAACACTGATCAAACTCTTCAGCATACTGATCGCTGTCGCCAGCGACAGGCTCGAACCTGTCATACCAATGTTGTATACATACAGGTCAAGTACCTGGATGTGTTCCTTGTTGAAAGAGTTCTGGAATACGTAATACTGATCCATACCATTGTTCAGGAAGTTTGCTACGGACATCATCAGAAGTACAAAGTAAGTCGGGAGCAGCTCCGGGAACGTGATATGACGCATCAGCTGGAAACGGTTCGCGCCGTCTACACGGGCAGCTTCGTAAAGCTCCGGATCAATACCGGTAATGGAAGCCAGATACATGATTGCTCCCCATCCCAGCCCTTTCCATGTATTCCACAGAAGCATGGCAAGCCATGTATGGGAATCACTGTCCAGAAATTTGATCGGCTCGGTGATCGCTCCGAGATTCTGAAGTACGGTATTTACCATACCGGTGTTGGAAAACAGACAAAATGCTACGGAATATACCAGAACCCAGCTGATAAAGTTCGGAAGCGTTGTCAGTGTCTGTACCACATTCTTAAACCATTTACATTTGATCTCATTGAGAAAGATTGCAAACAGCATCGGAAGCATAGATGTTGCAATACCCAATAAGCTCATGGCAAAGGTATTCTGTAATACCTGAACCATCTGTGCTACCTGGGTCTTGTTGCCAAACAGCATCTCGAACCACTGAAATCCAACAAACTCACACTGACTTAAAGCCAGAGGCGGTTTGTAATCATAGAATGCATAGATCCAGCCATGCAGTGGGAAATAGGAAAACAAAAAACATAAAACGATGAACGGCAGAACTAACAGTGTCAATTTCTTATTGGTCTTACTCTTCTTTTTCACGCCGTTTTTGGCAGGTGTCCCTGCCGTAACTGATTTGGCCATTTTTTTACCTCCTTCTTGACTCTGCCTTTTATGTTCGATATTTTAGCATTATTTTTTCGTCACATATACCATAGAAATTTAATGTTTTTACTGTTTTTTTTAGAATATGTATATTTTCAGAGGTAAAATCTCTACTTTTTCATGTAAAATATCTAGTATTCTTTCTGTAGATTTCTTTAGCGGTAAGATTGTAAGATGTTCCTGAAGTAAAAGATTCGGTTACAATTCAGTCAGCGCCTCCGGTTCCTGTCTGAAGGATACCAGATTTGTATAAAACAGGGGGAATTCCTTATGAGATTTCGTTACGACAGTCCGTTCTTTGAGTTTATGAACACGCTCGCCGCTTTTATCGGTCTGAATGTCGTGTTTCTGATCACCTGCCTTCCCATCGTCACCATCGGTCCGGCGCTCACCGCCCTTTACACCGTTACCATGCAGGAAGCGCGCAAAGAACACGGATATATCTTTTCTACATATTTTAAAGTATTTAAAGCGTCTTTTAAACCATCATTCCTTGGCGGGCTTTTCTACCTGATCATCGGCGCGGTTCTTCTTTTTAATGCAGCGTTCTGGTCAGCGCTTGGAACCATCCTGGGAAATATCATTCTGCTGCTCATCACGTTCGCATTGGTAGCATCTGTTATTTCTTTCCTCTATACCTTTCCGCTTCTGGCAAGATTTGACGGTTCTCTGAAACAGATACTCAAAAGCGCCTTTCCGATCGCAATGGCACACAGAAAATACACCCTGGCGCTTCTTGGCGTTCAGACAGCTGTCATTGTTCTCTGCCTGTTCGTCCCATTCGCGAAAATCTTTATGGTACTTCTTGGATTTTCGTTTCTTGCTTACTGCAACTCTTTCCTGTTCATCCGGGTCTTCCGGGATTATGAGGAACAGGAGACAGAACCAGAGGAAATTTCTGAGACTTCCGGTATCAACCAGGTGAAAGCCTGATCCGGTCTCTCATAAATGACATAAAATCAAACATGGAGGATTTCTAAATGAAATACGGATTTTTTGACGACAACGCGAAAGAATATGTGATCCAGCAGCCGGACACACCGCTTCCGTGGATCAACTACCTGGGGAACAGCGATTTCTTCCGCCTGATCTCCAATACCTGCGGCGGTTACTGTTTTTATCGCGACGCAAAACTGCTGCGTCTGACCCGTTACCGCTATAACAACGTTCCGTATGACAACAACGGACATTATTTCTATCTGAAAGACGGCGACACCATCTGGAATCCCGGCTGGCAGCCGACCAAGACTCCGCTGGATTTCTATGAATGCCGTCAGGGTATCGGCTACAGCCGCTTTACCTCCAAGAAAAACGGCGTGATCGCTCAGGCGCTTTACTTCGTCCCGCTGCACGATACCTGTGAGATCCAGCAGCTTACCCTGACCAACGACACAGACAGCGTCAAAAACATCCAGCTGTTTTCCTATGTAGAGTGGTGTCTGTGGAACGCGGACGACGATTCCCGCAACTTCCAGCGGAACCTGAGCACCGGTGAAGTGGAAGTGGAAAATTCCGTGATTTATCATAAGACCGAATATCGTGAGCGCCGCAATCATTTCGCTTACTACGGCGTCAACGCTCCGGCGGATCACTTTGAAACCAGCCGTGACGCATTTCTCGGCGTTTACAACGGACCGGACCATCCGAAGGCAGTCATGAACGGAACCTTGACCGATTCCATCGCCAGCGGCTGGTACCCGATTGCTTCCCACCAGTTCAACATTTCCCTGGCTCCGGGCGAAAGCCGTACATTCCTTTTTGTACTGGGCTATGCAGAGAATCCTCAGGATGAAAAATGGGATGCTCAGGATGTGATCAACAAGAAACCGGCAAAAGCCGTTCTTGAAAAATACAGCACACAGGAAGACGTAGATCAGGCATTTGCGGAACTGAAAGCATACTGGGAAGAGCTTCTCTCCCGTTTCCAGGTTTCCACCAAAGACGAGAAAGTCAACCGTATGGTCAATATCTGGAACCAGTATCAGTGTATGGTTACCTTCAATATGTCCCGCTCCGCTTCCTACTACGAATCCGGCATCGGCCGCGGCATGGGATTCCGTGATTCCTGCCAGGATCTGCTTGGCTTCGTTCACCTGATTCCGGAGCGTGCGCGTACAAGAATCATCGATATCGCTTCCACACAGTTCCAGGACGGCAGCGCTTACCATCAGTATCAGCCGCTGACCAAAAAAGGGAACTCCGATATCGGAAGCGGTTTCAACGATGACCCGCTGTGGCTGATCGCCGCAGTCTCCGCCTATATCCGTGAGACCGGCGATACCACGATCCTGGACGAGCAGGTACCGTTTGACAATGACTGGGATGCTGCTGTTTCCCTGATGGGACATCTGAAACGCAGCTTTGATTTTATCACAACACACAAAGGACCTCACGGCCTGCCGCTGATCGGACGCGCGGACTGGAACGACTGCCTGAACCTGAACTGCTACTCCGAGCATCCGGGCGAATCCTTCCAGACCTTCGGCCCAAGCGAGGGACCAGTGGCAGAATCCGTATTTATCGCCGGTATGTTCGTGAAATACGGACGGGAATACCGGGATCTCTGCCTGCTGACCGGCAATCAGGCGGAAGCCGATTACGCAGAAGCTGAGGTAGAAAAAGTATACGATGCGATCCTGAAATACGGCTGGGACGGAAAATGGTTCCTCCGTGCTTACGATGCAAATTCCGAGAAAGTCGGCTCCGCAGAATGCGAAGAAGGAAAGATCTACATCGAACCGCAGGGATTCCTTCCGCTGTCCGGCGTAGGTATCAAAGAAGGACTTGCCGAGCAGGCGCTGAAATCCGTTGAGGAATGGCTGGACACCAAATACGGTATCACCATCCTTCAGCCGCCGTACCGCAGATATCATCTGAATCTCGGTGAAATCTCTTCTTATCCGCCGGGATACAAAGAGAATGCCGGAATCTTCTGCCACAACAACCCATGGATTTCCATCTCCGAAGCCGTACTGGGCCACGGAAACAGAGCCTTTGAGGTATACCGCAAGATCTGCCCTGCGTTCCTGGAGGAAATCAGTGATGTCCGCCGTACCGAGCCGTATGTTTACTCACAGATGATCGCCGGAAAGGATGCTCCGCGGTTCGGCGAGGCAAAGAACAGCTGGCTGACCGGAACGGCTGCATGGACCTTTGTCAATGTATCTCAGTACATCATCGGTATTCAACCGACGCTGAACGGTCTGTGCATCGATCCGTGTGTACCTGCAGATTTCGGCGACTTCACCGTTACAAGAAAATACCGCGATGTTGTCTACAACATCACCGTGAAAAACCCGAACCATGTGGAAAAAGGCGTTGTGTCCATGACTGTGGACGGCGCTTCCGTTGACGGAAATGTCATCCCGTTTGACGGCGGCAGGAAAACCGTCTCTGTTGAAGTCATTATGGGTTAAAAAAGAACAGGTGCCGCTCCATCGTCAAAATCTGACGATGGAGCGGCACCTTTCTATTCTCAGACTTCCGGAAGCAGGTGCAGCGGATTCCCGTCCCTGTCTGTCACAGTTCCATTGCTCTGTCCCTCATTCAATGCAAGAATTTCCCTGCGCGGACAATTGATTCTGCACGCTTCGCAGGTAGACTTCATACAGCGGATTCCTTTTTCATTGATGTAATACCGGTTCTTTCCAAGGCCTTTTGAGATATAAAGTGCCGTATCCGCACTTTCGTACAGGCTTTCAAAATCCACGACCCCCATTTCAGCATCCAGCTTTGCCGCCCCAATACTGACGGAAACGCCATAGGTACGGTAACCGTTCAATTTGACCCGGATCGAATCCATCACATGATCCAGCTTTTTCCTCAGTACCGAATCCTCCACATCGCTCGGCAGATAAACCATAAACTCATCGCCTCCGATCCTGCCGACCACATCACTCTTCCGAAATTCCTGCTTTAAAATTTCCGAAAACAGTTTCAAAAGCCTGTCTCCCTCCGGATGTCCCAAGGAATCGTTGATTCTCTTGAAATTATCCAGGTCGCACATCAGGAGTACACCCCCGCCCGCATGGTTCTCCGCCAGGATTTTTTTCACCTCCTGCTGGAATCCCTTGCGGTTCATGATGCCGGTCAGGCCGTCTGTAATATTTTTCTTCCGCTCGTCTCTGACATTGCAGGCCAGACGCCGCTTTTCCGTCTCCTCCTCTGTCCGGTCAATAAGAACGCCCACGAGTTCATTTTGAATCTCAAACATATGAATCTCAAGATACTTACCGTTAAACGCAGCAATATTTCCTTTGTCGCATTTCTTCTCCAGTTCATTGATAAGTCCTTTGAATTCCTCAATATGTTCTTTGTAATATTCCACCTCTTCCTGTTTCCATCCCATGACTTTGGCAAAGTTGTCGGAAAAGAAATTTGCCTGAAGACTGTCCAGCAGTTCAAAAGATCCGATGTTCGGTCCGATGGAATTGAAGATCTTGTTCATTCTCTCCGTTTTGTGCACATATCCATTTTTCAGATCGCGGATGGCAGAGACCATAAGCTCGATCTCCTCCGACTGGCAGGCTTCAAATTCCGTATCATAATTCCCCTCCAGCAGCCGGAGCACCTGGTTCTGGATTTTGTCGATATCCGTCAGGAAAAGCTTTTTCATAGACAGGCGGATAAAGACCGCGATCACCACATAGGAGATCAGGATACTGGCGGACAGCCGGAAGATGTTGGTTCCGACTTCAACGGAAGAATCCGCCCCCGTATCGATTCCCACAAGAAAAATATCCGGGCTGTACCGGACCATCGCGGCGGTAGCAAAATAATTGCTCAGATGGATCGCTGCCATTTCCCCTTCTTCCAGTTTCTGCAGTTTTTCCAGGATCCTGCCCCACCCTTTTTTATCCATTAACTCCTGCGCAGACATATTATTTTCAGTGATTCCGATAATCTCATGGGTCTTCGCGTCAACGCCCACAAGGATCGTCGTTTGATTCGTCGGTATATTCCGGATCATCTGTCCGATAAAACTCCGGCTGTCTTCCTGCGTGCCTTCCTCATCCTGGCTCGTAGATTCTCTGCTGCTCCCGTAGCATTCCTCCCCGGCGCCGAGAAGCTTTTGGGTATCTGTCAGAATCTCTTCCAGATATCCTCTGTCCTGCGCCCACTGGATATGAGTCACTCCGGTGATCGAGACTCCAAGAAGACATGCTGTTACGACCGTAAACAGGATCAGTATTCTCCAATATAATTTTTTCATTCCACACCAAAACCCCTTCCACTGTAACGTCCCGCTGCCGAACGTGTCTGAAAACTGCAGGAATAAAAAAACAGAGATAAACTAATCATTAGAGTATCTCTGTCTTTCCGATGCAAAAAAATTGTATGTAAAAAAAGAATATACTTTAGCCTTTAGTCTGTGTGCCGAGCATATCACAGGCAGCGTCCTTTTGTCAACCTTTTTTGAGAATTCTGAATAATTTAAGAATTTTATCTGGTAATTTCTGGTCACTACAGCCCGTCGGCAAACATATATCCGCCTTTGCCCCGGTTCTTTACCTGATACAGCGCTCTGTCTGCAGCTTCGTAAAGGCTGCCAAACTCCCGTTCACCGCTGCGCATTACAATGCCGATGCTGATAGAAATTTCCACATCTTCATAATTTTTTCCGTTCTTTTCCAGAAACTGGCGGGCGATCATCTCCGCGCGTTCCACTGCAGTCTCTTTCTTTTTCAGCCCTGGAAAATAGACAAGAAACTCATCGCCGCCCAGCCGCGCACAGATATCGTCACTCCGGCTGTTCCGGCGAAGAATATCGGCAAATCCGATCAGTACTTCATCTCCTGCCAGATGCCCATAGGTATCGTTCAGCTTCTTAAAATTGTCAATATCCATCATAAACAGCACGCCGTCTTCTTTTTCCTGAAAAGATTTTTTTATCAGCCGCACCGCCGCTTTCCGGTTGAAAATTCCGGTCAGCGCATCCTGTTCCGCCTCTTTCTGCAGCATCTCCTGACGTTCCACAGACTTTGAAATATCGATCACAACACCGATGATCGCGCTGCGCCCTTCTTCCGTGACAATCTTTCGTCCTTTGTCATACACCCATTTTTTCTCACCGTTTTTTCTCAGCAGACGGTACTGAATTTCATACTCTCCTTTCTCCTGAACATCGTGCAGTACTTTTTGTTCCACCCGTTCCCTGTCCTCCGGAGCGATTGTTTCGATCACCATCTCACCGATATTGGCGCGCAGTTCTTCATAAGTATAGCCCAGGTAATCCAGCATTTCATCATTAATAATGTACAGAGGAAAACCCTTTTCCAGATAGGCTCCGATAATGCCTCCGGGAAAGGTATTCGTCATCAGCTTGATCAGCTCTCTATGTGATTCCATGCTGAGCTTTTTGATGACTTCATGTCCATATTTCAGCGGGAAAAATTCCTCTTCGCTCTGCAGCGAAGTCGCTATGGACATATGGAGATTCAGGATCTTCCACTGTCCGTCCTCCCGGCAGCAGGCTGCCGTAAGTCTTGTCTTCAAAGTAAAAAATTCTCCGCTTTCTCCTTCCACACGCGCCGTCACGTTGCAGAATGCGCAGCACAGCTCCAAATGCATGGTTGTTTCATGGTAATCTTCTATGGTATATAAAATGGGGGGCGGATTAACAGAAAATTCCTGCTGCAAAAGCCGTTCCAACTCACGTTTATTTCCTGCTGTTTCCTGTACCCCGGTACCAATACTGATGATCTCATCGGATACAAATTCCAGCGTTTTTTCCAGATCTCTTTCGCTCATGTAGGCTTTTAAAAACTTTTCCAGAAGTTCTCTGACTCTATATTCCACGACAGGGTACCTCCTTGTTTTGCTGGTTGTATTATATCATTTTCTATCTATTCTTTTCAACTTTATTTCTTTCATTCGGGGTTTTTGCATTCATCCAATTTTCAGGTATAAACGTACTCTACAAATAAAAAATGGCGAAATGTCTATCACAACACTTCGCCAAAATTCTGATTCGCTTGGGTTGGGCATGAGCAATTACAGCTGAACCATAAGCATTTCTTTATGTATCTGTTTCCTCTGCAATTTCTTGTATAGCGTTTACGATGGATTCAATCTTTGAGATATAATCTTCAACAAAGTCTTTGGTAATATCTGTTTGTTCAGCAGAGGCGTGACTTCTATCATTTTGATGAGCTATTTCATTTCTTCGCTGAAATAACATTGCTATAGTTTCTTTTCCGGTCCTTATCGAGTCTTGCTCATTTCCTCTAGGAAAAGCTTTTTCCATAACTTTGTTAAACGGTATGCCAATGAGATTTAACTGGTCTCTCATACTTTCACACGATAAAAATACATCCCTGCTAAATCGCTTGTTCAAATATTCAAAAAACCAGTCATTTGATTCCAAA
>DSTMC04003__coassemble_683_pt1 | contig 65076 bp, 48 predicted proteins | sample DSTMC04003__metabat2_high_PE_023 | metagenome-assembled genome bin DSTMC04003 | reverse complement strand
CATGCTTTATGGTAAAGTGAGAACATAATAGGTGGCTTATGCCATTATGCCGGAAAGGAGCGTGGGAAAGATGAGGAAGAAACTTCCCATCGGCATCGATGGATTCGAAAAAATCAGGACGAATGATTTTTATTATGCAGATAAAACGCTGTTCATGAAAGAGCTTTTGCAAAACTGGGGTGAAGTGAACTTGTTTACTCGTCCCAGGCGTTTTGGAAAAACTTTGAACATGAGCATGTTAAAATGCTTTTTTGAGGTTGGAAGCGACCCTGCGCTGTTCGATGGTTTAAGGATCACGCAGGAAACAGCACTGTGCGAAAAATACATGGGGAAATTTCCTGTGATTTCAATCAGCCTGAAAAGCGTAGATGGCTTGAATTTTCAGGCGGCATCCGCAGCGCTGCGAACTGTCATTGGGGATGAGGCTGGAAGATTTCGATTTCTGCGTGAAAGCGCAAAACTGGATGCGGATGATAAAAATTCTTATAATCAACTGATCAATGTGGAGACGAAGGGAAATGAAAAATATGCCATGTCTGATGCTGCGTTGATCGACAGCCTGAAAACACTCTCCCACCTTCTGTCCAAACACTATGGGCAGAAAGTCATCCTGCTGATCGATGAGTATGACGTCCCGTTGGATAAAGCATTCCAGGGTGGATATTATGACGAGATGGTATCTCTGATCCGCAATATGTTCGGCAATGTGTTAAAGACAAATGATAACCTTTATTTTGCCGTTCTTACGGGCTGTCTGAGGATCTCAAAAGAGAGTATCTTTACCGGACTTAATAATCTCAAGGTACACACAATCTCAGACGTCCGGTATGATGAGTTTTTTGGCTTTACCGATACAGATGTTGATGAAATATTGAAATTCTATGGTCTGTCCTCTTTCAAAGATGCGATCCGGGATTGGTACGACGGATACCGCTTCGGGAATGTCGATGTATACTGTCCCTGGGACGTGATCAATTATTGTGATGAACTGCTGGCGGATCCGGCTGCCCCTCAGAAAAATTACTGGGCAAACACCAGCGGAAACGATCTGATCCTCCGTTTGCTGAAAAAAGCAGATCAGACCACCAAAGATGAGATGGAAGAGCTGTTAAATGGTGAGGCGATAACGAAAAAGATGAAACAGGAGCTGACCTACCGGGAGATAGAGGATCGTGTGGAAAATGTGTGGAGTGTACTTTATTCTGCGGGATATTTGACCGGAAAGCATGTGAATCAGGCAGATGCGGATATATTCAGACTGTGGATTCCCAATGGTGAGATTCGCAAATTGTTTTCCGATCTGGTGCAGGACTGGTTCCGGGAAGTGACACGTTCGGATTCTGAGAGAATCAATCGGTTCTGCGCGGCGTTTCCGGCTGGGGATGTGGTCACAATCCAGGATATGCTCCATGATTATCTGTGGGATTCCATCAGTGTGCGGGATACGGCAGTGCGGGCAACCATGAAAGAAAACTTTTACCATGGGATGGTGCTTGGGCTTTTGCGGAGCCAGGGGAACTGGCTGGTCAAATCCAACGCAGAAACCGGGGAAGGCTACAGTGATATTTCCATACAGACGCCGGATCGGATCGGGATTGTGATTGAATTGAAGTACGCAGACGATGGAAATCTGGAAGCGGCTTGTGCGGAGGCGTTAAAGCAGATTGAAATCAAAAAATATGCAGAAGGGCTGAGGCGCCGGAGCCTGAAGAAAATTCTGAAATACGGCTTGGCTTTCTGTGAGAAAGAATGTATGGCCGTGATGGCGTGAGACAATGGATTTCAGTAAAGTGAAAGCGTAACAGTTTAGGAGAAAAAGCAATGTTTGGACGAAAGAAAAAGCTGCAGAATGACAGGGACAGGGAACTGGAAGAAGTTCTTCGCGGCTGTAAAGAGTGGATGCAGAGAGAGAAGGCAGAAGCACAGGGAAGGCGGGAAGACGAGGAAAAGCGTTTTCAGGCGCTGGAGAGACAGCTGGAGGAACGGGATGCTGTGCTGAGAGAAATGAAAGAAAAATTGAATGCCTGGGAGAAGGCGTTTGGCAGGCAGTCGGATTCTCTGGAAAATCTGCTGGACGAGCTGGATGAACTGGGAGAGAACAGCCGGCAGGAATCGATTCTGGCGCAGGAATTGAAAGAGGAGAGGAAGCGGGAAAAGGCGCTGCTGGATCTGGCGTGTTTTTGCCGGGAACAGATGGATCTGACGTCCCGTTATCTGAAGAAAGAGCCTGGCTGGGCGGATCAGTGCAGGATGATGGAGCAGGAGGCTGAGAGGTATCTGAGGGCAGCGAATCTTCAGGAGACCGGCCGGAAGGGGGAGACGGTGGATTATGACATCCATGAGGTGCTGAAGGCGGTGGCGACTCCGGAAAAAGATCTTGCCGGGACGGTGGCGGAGGTTTACCGCCGGGGAAGGATCTGGCAGGGTCAGGTGATCAGCAGGGCACAGGTGGCAGCCTATCGGTTTGAGGGAGGTACGGAAGAATGACAGAGAGAACGGGAGTGATCATTGGGATCGATCTGGGAACGACGACGACGGAGGCAGCTGTCTATCGGAACGGCAAGGTTGAGATGATCCCGGATTTCGACGGAAATATCGCGGTTCCGTCGGCGGTGGGTATCGATGACAGAGGGAACTTTGTGGTCGGCGAAAAGGCGAAGGCTCAGTATGTGCTGGCGCCGGAGCGGACAGCCATAGAGATCAAGAGAAAAATGGGTACCGGTGAGAAAATCCGTCTGGGAGAGAAGGAGTATACGCCGGTGGAGCTTTCCGCCAGGATCCTTGACTATGTCAGAAGGTATTCAGAGGCATGGCTCGGGGAGACGGTGAACCGTGCGGTGATCTCGGTTCCGGCTTATTTTAACGATATACAGAGACGCGAGACTGCGGAGGCGGGACAGCTCGCCGGTTTCACGGTGGAGAGGATCATCAATGAACCGACGGCGGCGGCTCTCAGTTACGGCATGAACCATCTGGAGGAGGAAAGCCATATTCTGGTGTATGACCTGGGCGGCGGAACCTTTGATGTGACGGTGCTGGAAATGTTTGAGGGGGTTCTGGAGGTCAAGGCGAGCAGCGGCGACAACCGGCTGGGAGGCAAGGATTTTGACCAGAGTCTTGTGAGATGGCTGACGGAGCGGTTTGAGGAGAAGAATCAGGTGAGTCTGAAAGGGGATATTTTTGCGGAATCAAGACTGAAGACGGCGGCGGAGCAGTGCAAGGTAGAACTGAGCGCACAGGAGTCGGCGGTTGTGCGGGTTCCTGTGCTGGCAGAGAAAGACGGCTGTCCGCTGGGTCTGGAGGAAACGGTCACAAGGGAGCTGTTTGAGTCTTTGATCGCCGGGGATCTCACAAGGACGAGGCGGCCGGTGAATGTTGCGCTCAGTGACAGCGGGCTTCATGAGGGAGATCTGGATATGGTCCTTCTCGCAGGCGGTTCCACCCGGATTCCTGCTGTCCGCAGGGAAATCCGCGGGCTGCTGGGGATTGAGCCTTCCGCTGCCATTCACCCGGATTACAGCATTGCTGAGGGAGCGGCAGTGCAGGCGGGAATCATCGGCGGCGCAGTGGAGACGGAGAAAAGCCTGGTGATGACCGATGTGAATCCTTACACCCTTGGAGTACGGACAACGGACGGGTATTCTTCAGATGTTATGAGCGTGATCATTCCGAGAAATGTTACGATCCCTACGACCCGCCGTGAACGTTATTATACTGCCTGGGATGACCAGGACACAGTATCTGTCCAGGTGTATCAGGGGGAATACGCGTCGGCAAGCCGAAATCATATGGTCGGCGAATTTGAAGTCGGTGATATACCGCTGGCGCCGGCGGGAAAGGAAGAGATTGATATTTCTTTTTCTTATAACCAGAACGGGATCCTGCAGGTGTCCGCGGAGGTGGTCAGTACCGGAAAGGTATCGTCACTGACGATCGATATGATCGACGCGAGCCTTCCGGATGAAAAGTCCGCGGAAGAATGGAAAAAATCACCCCTCGCCAGGGAATTCCGTTCGCTGATCCGGCGCGCGGAGAAGGCGATCCGGCTTGCGTCGGCCGGCGGCGACGGGGAATCGGCAGGAGAACTGGAGACGATGCTTGCGCAGCTGAAATATGCGGTAATGAAGGAATATCGTATCCGGGCGGAAGAGTTGGAGGAAGAAATCAGAGAATACTTGAACAGCGGGGAAGAGAACGATGAATGAAGATGCATATAAAGTGTTGGGCGTTTCGCGGGATGCGTCGCAGGAAGAAATCAAGAGAGCATATTTCCGGATGGTGCGCCAGCATACGCCGGACAGCGATCCGGAAATGTTTCAGGAAATCCGGAGAGCTTATGAATCTTTGAAGGATATGGAAGAGCAGAAGAAAGAGTTGAAAACCATCAGCCTGGAAATTCCCGAGGATCCCATGGGGAAAAAGATGATGGAGCAGATCCTGAGCTGCTACGGAAACCATGATTATCAGAGGGTGATCGATACCGCGCAGGAGGCGGTGCGTTATTTTGGGAACTGTTCCGGCTTTCTGTATTATCTGGCTCTCGCACAGCGGGAAGCGGGATATACGGGGAAATCTGTCCGGAATCTGGAACTTCTTGTGGAAAAGTTCCCGGATGAGGTGAGATTTCGCCGTGAACTGGCGATTTCCCTGCAGGAGCGCGGGTTCGGGAAAAAGGCGCTGGATGCGTTTGAGACTGCCTGGAAGATGGGCTGCCGGGATACGGAATTTCTGTTTTTGTTCAACCTGACCTGTTATGAAAGAAAGAAGTATGCAAGGGGCGTCCAGATATTGGAAACGCTGATCGGGGATGCGGGACGCAAAACGGTTCTTCAGCCTTTGGAGTATCTGCAGCCGTACGAATGGCTCCTGATCTCCAGCGCCAGCGTTTCGGACGAAAAGTTCCGCCAGTCAGCAGAACGGTTCGCGCAGTTTCTGCTGGAAGCGGGAGGCGGGCTGGATGGCTGCGAAGAGGAACTTGCGGAAATGTTTTTGCCGCTTGCAATGATTGCCTATGGTATCAGCGAAAACGATGAAATACCGGAATTGGCTGCCGGCTGGATGAAGGTGACCTACACCACCATCAGGGAAGCGGTATGGAAAATTCTGGCGGCAGCCCAAAAAGCGATTCCGGACGAGAAACTGTGGAAGGAGACGCAGAAACAGCTGGAACATGTGTTTGTCATGGGGGATCCGGAACTTTCCATAAGCACCAGATGTGTCGTTGACGCCTTCGTCGGAGGGGACGAAAGGGAAGATCCGCAGTTTACCAGGTTTATTCAGCTGGACAGTATGCTGTGTATCCTGGAAGAATGGCCGGAAAATCGCGGGCAGATAGAAATTTTGAAACACAGATACCCGGAAACCTATAGCAGGCTGGAGGAGTTCGTTCGGCGTTTGGACAGTGAGTCGACCGACCGGCTGAGAGATTCGATGCTCAAGGATTACAGGCGTCTGGCAAAGTATTTTGACGGCTATTATTTCCAGCGTTATCCGGAGCGGCGGCAGGAGGGAACCAGGCAGGTTTGGGACAGTGACCAGGAGGGAACTTTCCGGCGGGCGGAGAAAAAAGTCGGCAGAAATGATCCCTGTCCCTGCGGAAGCGGGAAGAAATATAAAAACTGCTGCGGCAGGAAAGGTTGAGAAAGGTGTTTTACTTGAAACGATATCCGGAGATGATATACATCGGAGAATAACAAAAAATGAAATATGAAAACATCAGAAAAGGCATTTTCCTGCAGCGCCCAAACCGCTTCCTTGCACGGGTGGCGGTGGACGCAAAAGAAGAGCTGTGCCATGTAAAAAATACGGGAAGGCTGGGAGAATTGCTGCTGCCGGGCGCCGCTATATGGGTGCAGGAACACGACAATCCCAACCGTAAGACCAGGTTTTCCCTGATTGCAGTGGAAAAAGATGGCGTCTGTTATAACATTGATTCCCAGGCGCCGAACATTCTGGCGAGGGAATGGCTGGCGAGTGGAAAGGCTTTTCCGGGGAGTCGGATCACAGACATCCATCCGGAGCAGAAGTACGGAAATTCCAGATTTGATCTTGCATTCTGCCGGGATGGAAAAAGGGCGTTTATGGAAGTAAAGGGTGTAACGCTGAATCAGAATGGAACAGGGTTGTTTCCCGATGCGCCGACGCTTCGTGGCGTCAAGCATGTGCGGGAGCTGATCGAATGTCAAAAAGAGGATTATGAGGCATATGTGTTGTTTGTCGTGAAGTTTGAGACGGCTGAGAGATTTATGCCTAATATCGCCCGGCAGCCGGAATTTGCCGCGGCGCTGCTGGACGCGCGGAATGCCGGGGTGCATGTGATGGCAGCCCGCTGCAGTGTGCAGCCGGAGCAGGTGGAAATCGTCACAGAGATTCCTGTGGAACTGCCGGAGAGTACGGAATGACAGTGCGCCAGGAAAGCTGCCTGCCGGAGTTATTTACCAGTTATTTACCCTCATGTGAGAGCATGGGGGTATTTTAGTGCAAAAAAATAATAATTCCGTTGCAAATGCAACATAAAAATCTGACGGGATATCGTATGATAGGGATGCTCTGATACAGTTGCTTTAGAGTGTGTCTGCAGATTCCAGAAACGAATTTTCAAACACGCTTTAGTGACTGCAGAGATTCCGGGCGATTTTCAGATGGAAAAGGAGAGGGTTTTATGATTCGAAAGATTATTCAGATCGATACAGAAAAGTGCAATGGCTGCGGTCTTTGCGCGAAAGCCTGCCATGAGGGTGCAATCGGCATGGTGGATGGAAAGGCGAAGCTGCTGCGGGATGATTACTGTGACGGGCTTGGAGACTGTCTGCCGGCATGTCCGGTCAATGCGATCTCTTTTACTGTACGGGAAGCGGCAGCCTATGACGAGGCAGCGGTACTCGCGAAAAAAGGGAAAGGTTCACAGCTGCAGCAGTGGCCGGTGCAGATCCGGCTGGTACCAGTGGAAGCGCCGTTTTTCCAGGGCGCGGACCTGCTGGTGGCGGCAGACTGTACGGCTTACGCTTACGCGGAGTTCCATAAAGAATTTATTCGGGGACGTGTGACACTGGTTGGCTGTCCGAAACTGGATTCGGTGGATTATGCGGAAAAGCTTACGGAGATTCTTCGGAACAACGAGATCCGAAGCGTAACAGTCGTGCGGATGGAAGTTCCGTGCTGCGGAGGTATGGAAAACGCAGTGAAAAGAGCGCTGCAGGCCAGTGGGAAATTCCTTCCGTGGCAGGTGGTGACGATTTCCACCGATGGAAAGATTCTGGGGCGTGACTGAAAAATATAAGATAGAAAAGAGGAAGAGAAAATGGAAAAAAAGATGTTTTGTTTTCAGTGTGAACAGACAGCCGGATGTGCGGGATGCATGGGAAACGCCGGTGTCTGTGGAAAAACCGCCGAGACGGCAAATCTGCAGGATGAGCTGACAGGAGCGCTGATCGGCCTTGCCAGTGCATGCACGACCAATCCCAAGACGGAGCAGACGGATCGTCTGCTGATCGAAGGTCTTTTCACGACAGTGACCAACGTCAATTTCAATGATGAAACCCTTCGCGAGATGATTCGCCGTGTGAGAGAGGAAAAGGAGCGGGTGGCTCCGGGCTGCGCTTCCTGCGCGGCGCGCTGCGGCAGTACGGATGATTACGATATGAAAAAAATCTGGGAGGCGCAGGAGGATATCCGCTCCCTGAAGTCCCTTCTGCTGTTTGGAATCCGTGGAATGGCGGCTTACGCGTACCATGCGATGGTTCTCGGATACGTCAGCGAAGAAGTCAATGAATTCTTTTACCGGGCATTGTTTGTCCTGGCGCAGGACTGGGACACGGAACAGCTCCTTCCGGTAGTGATGGAGACAGGCAAGGTGAATCTGACCTGTATGGAACTTCTGGACCGTGCCAATACAGAGACGTATGGCACTCCGGTTCCTGTGACGGTTCCGCTGAAGGTGGAAAAAGGGCCGTTTATCGTGATCACCGGTCATGATCTGAAGGATCTGAAGCTTCTGCTGGAACAGACGGAAGGCAAGGGCATCAACATTTATACCCATGGAGAAATGCTGCCGGCTCACGCTTATCCGGAACTGAAAAAGTATCCGCATCTGAAAGGAAACTACGGAACCGCATGGCAGAACCAGCAGAAAGAATTCGCGGATCTTCCGGCTCCGATCCTTTTCACCACAAACTGTCTGATGCCGGTGAAGGAAAGCTATGCCGACCGTGTATTTACAACGGAGGTCGTATCCTATCCGGGAATGGTGCATATCGGCGAGGACAAGGATTTCACTCCGGTCATCGAGAAAGCGCTGGAACTTGGCGGATTCGCAGAGGACCAGGAGTTTACCGGAATCAACGGCGGACACGAGGTGACGACAGGATTCGGACACGGAACGGTGCTGTCTGTGGCGGACAAGATTATTGACGCGGTAAAGAGCGGAGAAATCCGTCATTTCTTTCTGGTAGGCGGCTGCGACGGAGCCCGCGCGGGAAGAAATTATTATACAGAATTTGTCAAGAACACACCGAAGGATACGGTGGTTCTGACCCTTGCCTGCGGAAAGTATCGATTCAACGATCTGCAGCTGGGAACGATCGCGGGGCTGCCGCGGATCCTGGATATGGGACAGTGCAACGACGCTTACAGCGCGATCAAAACGGCGGTTGCTCTGGCGGAGGCATTTGACTGCAGCGTCAATGAACTTCCATTGTCTATGGTGCTGTCCTGGTATGAGCAGAAGGCGGTCTGCATCCTGCTGACCCTGCTGCACCTGGGAATCGAGAACATTCGCCTTGGCCCGACCTTGCCGGCATTTCTGTCTCAGAATGTTTTGAATCTGCTGGTGGAGAAGTATCATATTGCGCCGATCACCACACCGGAGGAGGATCTGAAGGCGCTTCTTAAGGAATAAGAGAAAAATTGTTTTTTTGTAACGAGAACATGCGAAAGCAGCCAGAAGAAGGTATGTGTGTACAGTGGGAAGTTTTGCAGCTTCCAATCATACAGGCATATATCTTGCTTATGGCTGCTTTTTAAGAATGAATAAAAATAAGGATGGAACGCAAGCGCAGAATAGAAATGGTTGACACCATATATGACACCGAATATAATATAGGCAGGAGGTATTCGAAATGTCGAAATGGGATAAACTATTAAAACGTATTTGCTCTTTATCGAAAGATCTCCGATTTGATGAACTGCGGAAAGTGTTGGAAAGCTATGGATATAAGATGAATGCACCGAGGAGTGGGAGCAGTCATTATATATTCAGAAAAGCTGGATGTCAGCCAATTACGATTCCAAAGCATGAACCTATTAAAAAGGTATATGTAGAGATGGTAAAACAGATTGTAGAAAGTGAGGTGGAAAACAATGAAGACACTGAATGACTATATGGCAATGTCTTACCGGATGGAAATTGTGGAAGACAAGGATGAAGGTGGCTTTGTGGTTTCCTATCCTGATTTACCGGGATGTATTACTTGTGGAAAAACCGTTGAAACTGCGGTGGCAAATGCACTGGACGCGAAGAAAGCGTGGCTTGAAGCGGCGCTTGAGGATGGAATTACGATTCATGAGCCGGATAATTTAGAAGATTATTCCGGGCAATTTAAATTGAGGATCCCCCGTAGTTTACATCGTTCATTGGCGGAGCACTCCAAACGGGAGGGGATTAGTATGAATCAGTACTGCGTATATCTTCTTTCTCGCAATGATGCGATTTATTCAAAATGAAATGACAGACAGGAGAAACGATGAAAACATTAGTGATTGCAGAAAAACCCTCCGTGGGAAGAGACATTGCCAGGGTTCTTGGATGCCAGAAGAAGGAAAATGGATACCTGGAAGGCCCTTCCTATGTGGTGACCTGGGCACTGGGGCATCTGGTGACCCTTCAGGATCCCGAGGACTATGATAAAAAATATAAGGAATGGAAGCTGGAAGATCTGCCGATGATGCCGGAGCGTTTGAAGACGAAAGTGATCCCGCAGACCGGAAAGCAGTATCGGATCGTGGCGGGACAGCTGGAGCGGAAGGATATTTCACGGGTGGTGATCGCCACGGACGCGGGCCGTGAGGGAGAATTGGTGGCGCGCTGGATCCTTGACAAAGCACATTGCCGGAAGCCGTTGTCACGGTTGTGGATCTCTTCGGTCACGGACCGTGCGATCCGGGAAGGGTTCGCTCACCTGAAAGACGCCGGAGAGTATGAAAATCTCTACCATGCGGCGGTCTGCCGCGCGGAGGCGGATTGGCTGGTGGGAATCAATGCCACCCGCGCGCTGACCTGCAAGTATAACGCCCAGCTTTCCTGCGGGCGTGTGCAGACACCGACGCTGGCGATGATCGACCAGAGAGAACAGGAGATCCGCAATTTCGTGCCGGAGCCGTATTATACTATCACGGCCGCTGCCGGAGGAGTGGTCTATACCTGGCGGGATGCGAAAAGCAAGGGAACCAGGACTTCCTCACGGGAACGGGCGCAGACCATCGCGGAGCAGGCAGGGCAGGAACCGCTGATCATTGAGAAGGTGGAGAAGAAGGAAAAGAAAACCTTTGCCCCGATGCTGTATGATCTGACGGAGCTTCAGAGAGAGGCAAGCCAGAGGTTCGGATTTTCCGCGAAACAGACCCTCAATCTGATGCAGAGCCTTTATGAGAATCATAAAGTGCTCACCTATCCCCGCACGGATTCCCGTTATCTGACAGCCGATATCCTTCCGACGATCCGTGAGCGGCTGGAGGCTGTGAGCGTTGGCCCTTACCGGGAGGCGGCGGGGAAGGCGAAAAGACAGAAACTTCCGGCGCGTCCGGCGTTTGTCAATGACGCAAAAGTATCGGATCACCATGCGATCATTCCGACGGAACAGTTTGTGCAGCTGAACGCCATGTCGTCGGATGAGAGAAAGATTTATGATCTGGTGGTGCGCAGATTTCTGAGCGTGCTGTTTCCGCCGTGCGTTTATGAGGAGACTTCCGTGACCGCAAGGATTGGAGCGGAGACCTTTACCGCAAAGGGAAAACGGATTCTGGAAAACGGCTGGAGAGAATTGTATGGAAGTGAGGTTCCCCAGGCGGAAGCTTTGGGAGAGCAGGAGGATACGAATCCGGAGGGGCAGACACTGCCGCTGCTGGAGGAGGGACAGAAGATCCCGAAGGTAAAAGTGACGGTGCGGGAAGGAAAGACCAAACCGCCGGCGCGTTTTACCGAGAGTACTCTGCTTGCCGCGATGGAGAATCCTGTCCGGTACATGGAATCCAGGGATGCGCAGATGGCGAAGGTGCTTGGTGAGACCGGAGGGCTTGGAACCGTTGCGACACGGGCGGATATCATAGAAAAACTGTTCAACAGTTTTCTGATGGAAAAACGAGGAAATGAAATTTATCTGACGGCAAAGGCGCGGCAGCTTCTGAAATTGGTGCCGGCGGATCTGAAAAAGCCGGAGCTGACGGCGGCATGGGAGATGAAGCTGACGGATATCTCCAAAGGGCGGCTGAAACGCAAGGATTTCATGGAGGAGATCCGCTCCTATACGGAAGCGCTGATCGATGAGATCCGCCGCGAGGAGGGAACCTTCCGGCATGAAAATCTCACCAATAAAAAGTGTCCTCAGTGCGGAAAGCGTCTGCTGGCGGTCAACGGAAAGAACGCGAAGCTCCTTGTCTGTCAGGACAGAAACTGCGGTTACCGGGAAACCGTATCCCGCCTGACCAATGCCCGCTGTCCCAACTGCCATAAGCGGATGGAGATGATCGGCAAAGGGGAGGATGCCGTTTTCGTATGCAGCTGCGGCCACAAGGAGCGGCTGGCGAAGTTTGAGGAGCGCAGGAAAAAAGAGGGAAAAGGCGTATCGAAAAAAGATGTCGCCAAATATATGCAGAAACAGAAAAAGGAGGCACAGGAGCCGCTGAACAACGCGTTTGCCGAGGCTTTAAAGGGAATTAAGCTTTAAAGCATGTCTGCAGGAGGCAGGAAATGCGTGTCCAGACATGCTCGGATGGATGTGAAGATGTGCTCAATGTTTTCGGTAGCGGGACGGCGGCTCGCCCATCTGTTTTTTGAAAATCCGGCTGAAATACAGGGGATTGTCGTAACCCACCATCGCGCCGATCTCCTGGATCGGATAGTCGGTGCTTTCCAGCAGCATCCGTGCCCGGTTGAGCCGGACGGAGGTGATATACTGCATCGGCGGCATCCCCATTGCCAGCCGGAAACTGCGAATGAACCAGCATACACTGATATGCTGGTTTTTTGCATATTCCTCAATGGAGATGGGCTCGGAAAAATGTTCGTTGAAATAATGGACCGCCTCCTGGATTTCTTTTGGAATCCGCACGCGGTCCGGACCGCATTCCAGGGAATGGCGGCGGACCGTCATCAGAAGCTGCCGGAACAGAAGAACCAGCAGTTCTTCGTAGCAGGGACGGCCAAACTGCAGTTCCTGGATCATCTGGAGAAAAAACTGGTGGTATTCCGGCAGGATTCCTCCGTCCAGAATTCCTTCCCGGTCAAAACCTGCCTGGCGCAGAAGGTCCGGAACCTCTTTTCCGGAAAAATGCACCCAGCAGACTTCTGTTTTGCGGGAAGCGGAGTATTCGTAATCCTGTGGCTCGCCGGGAGTATAAACGATGAACGTGCCGGCAGGAGCCGTAAAGGAACGGCCGCATTTCTGAAAGACGGCGGTTCCCCCGAAAACGTATAACAGCTGATAATCCCTGCGGCCCTGGGGGCGGGTTGTGCGCAGGGCAGGGACGGTGAGCATCCGGTAAATCCCGCAGCTTCCGATGATCAGCGGATGGATGTTATCTTCGATTTCAATATCTGAATGGTTCAGATAGCCGGTATTGGAATACAAGGAGACACCTCTTTCTGATTGCTTTTTATGTAACAGTTCAGCCAACGGAACTGCTGCCTTTTTCTTTCTGTATCATTGTATCATTTTGTGCATGTTTTGGGCAAGACTGGCTATGGAAATTTTCTGACATTTTCGATATAATTTCTTATATATGGTTGAAAATAATTCTGCAGTTTCTTCTTTCGGCGGAAAAGGAAGGAGAAACAGCGGAAAAATAAAAGAAAGAGAGGAACACAAACATGCTGGTACCAAGATACTATGAAGATCTCAGCGTACTTCACCTGAACACGATGCCGAACCGTGCGTACTATATCCCGGCGTCGGTTTCCATGGATACGGTCGGTGAGAAACGGGAGGGATCCGATCGTTTTGTACTGCTGAACGGAGACTGGAAATTCCGTTACTATGAGAGCATTTATGATCTGAAGGATGCGTTTTACGAGGAAGGCTTCTGCACCTGCGGATTTGACGAGATCCCGGTGCCGAGCGTATGGCAGAATCACGGCTATGACCGCCATCAGTACACCAATGTACGCTATCCGTTCCCGTTGGATCCTCCGTATATTCCACAGGACAATCCCTGCGGCGCTTATGTACATAAATTTGAATATCAGAAACAGGCGGACGCGCCGAAGGCGTATCTGAATTTTGAAGGTGTGGATTCCTGTTTTTATGTATGGCTCAACGGAACGTTCGTGGGCTACAGCCAGGTGTCTCATTCCACCAGTGAATTCGATGTGACTCCGTATCTGAAGGACGGCGAAAATACGCTGGCTGTCCTGGTGCTGAAATGGTGCGACGGCAGTTATCTGGAGGATCAGGATAAGTTCCGTATGAGCGGTATCTTCCGGGATGTTTATCTGCTGCTTCGTCCGGAGCAGGGAATCTTTGATTATTTCCTGAAAGCGGTTCCGTCAAAGGATTATAAAGACGGAACCATCGATGTGGAATTCAAATTTATGGACGGCGAAGTACCGGTGAACTGCCGTCTTCTGGATGCCTGCGGCAATCTTGTGGCGGAGCAGAAGGCAGTGGATGGAAAGGTGCACATGGAGGTGAAGGACGCCCATCTGTGGAACGCAGAGGAGCCGTATCTGTATACGATCATCTACGAGACAGAGCATGAGGTGATCACGGACCATGTGGGTATCCGCGAGATCCATATCGAGGGAAATGTGGTTTATCTCAACGGACAGAAGATAAAATTTCACGGTGTGAACCGCCACGACAGCGATCCGGTGACCGGATTTACCATCAGCCAGGAGCAGATCATGAAGGATCTGGTTCTGATGAAGGAGCACAATGTCAACGCGATCCGTACCAGCCATTATCCCAATGCGCCGCATTTCTATGAACTGTACGATGCGATGGGCTTTTATGTGATCGACGAGGCGGACAATGAAAGCCACGGAACGTCCATGCGTTATATAGAATCTATGGACTGGGAGACCATCCGAAAACTCTGGAATGAGATGATCGCGGACAATCCGGATTATACCGAGTCTACGGTAGACCGTACACAGCGCTGTGTGGAGCGGGATAAGAACCGTCCGAGTGTTGTGATCTGGTCCATGGGAAATGAATGTGCCTATGGCTGTACCTTTGAAGCGGCGCTGGAGTGGACAAAGAAGTTTGACGATACCCGTCTGACGCATTTTGAGAGTGCGCTTCACGTTTCGGATAAGAGAAAATATAACTTTGACAACATCGATCTGTTCAGCCGGATGTATCCATCCCTGGAAGAGATTCATGAGTATGTAAATGAGGACGGAAGGAAACCGTTTGTGATGTGTGAATTCTGTCACGCAATGGGCAACGGACCGGGAGATCTGGAGGATAATTTCCGCCTGATCCAGCAGTACGATGGAGTCTGCGGAGGTTTTATCTGGGAGTGGTGTGACCATGCCATCGATATGGGTAAAACCATTGAAGGAAGAAAAATGTATGCCTACGGCGGCGACCACGGGGAATACCCGCATGACGGCAACTTCTGTATGGACGGACTGGTTTATCCGGACCGCCGGGTACATACGGGACTGCTGGAATTCAAGAATGTATACCGCCCGGCACGTGTGGTTTCCTACGATCAGAACAGCGGCGAATTGGTGCTGCACAACTATATGGATTTCCTGAACCTGAAGGATTACCTGACGGTTTCCTACGAGGTTCTGTGTGACGGCACAGTGATCGCCAAAGGAACGGTGGAGAATCAGGCGCTTCTGGACATTCCTGCCCACGAAGAAGGAACGATGACACTGCCTGTGGATGTTCCGGAGAAGGGAAAAGCAGCGCTGAAGATTTCCTATGCGCTGAAGGACGCGAGGGGCGTTCTGCCGGCGGGCTTTGCCCTTGGATTTGACGAGGTGGCACTGAAAACTGCGGAAAATGAAAATCAGAAAGTGAAAACACTTCTGGCGGACGGCACAGCTCCGGCACCGAAGGCGGAGGAAGAGGATGCTTCCGTGATTGTAAGCGGAGACAATTGGCGCTATGTTTACAACAAACGCACCGGACTGTTCGCGCAGATGGTTTACGAGAATCAGAATCTGCTGGAGCAGCCGATGGAATTCAATATCTGGCGCGCGCCTACGGACAATGACAGAAATATCAAGAGGGAATGGATGCGCGCACAGTATGACAGAACCTTCGACCGGGCTTACAATACCACAGTTACGGAAAAGGACGGCTGCATCGTGATCGAGAGCGACCTGTCAGTGGCTGCGATCTATGCCCAGAGAATCCTGGAAATCCATGCGGTATGGACTGTATCCGGAGACGGAGCGGTGGACGTGCATCTGGATGTGACCCGTACTCCGAACTTCCCGTTCCTGCCGAGATTCGGCCTGCGCCTGTTCCTGCCGAAGAGCATGCAGAAAGTGACCTACTGCGGTATCGGGCCGAACGAGAGCTACAAGGACAAGAGACAGTCCGGATATCACGGTCTGTTCCACACGGATGTTCCTGGGCTTCATGAAGACTATATCCGTCCGCAGGAAAACGGCGCACACGATGACTGCGACTATGTGATCCTGGAAAATGATCATCTGGCCCTGGCTGCCGCCGGAGCGAAGACATTTGCCTTCCAGGCATCGGAATACACCCAGGAAGAGCTGACCAGAAAAGCGCACAATTATGAACTGGAGAAATCTCCGTATACTGTACTCTGCCTGGATTACTGCCAGAGCGGCATCGGCTCCAACAGCTGCGGACCGGAATTGAGAGAAGAGTATCGTCTGAATGAAGAGAACTTTACCTTTGCAATCCGCCTGAAACCGGAAGCAAAATAAGAACTGAAAATATCATAGGGAAAAAATAAGATCTTGCTGCGGGAAGAACGTTCTTTAAGATGTTTCTTCCCGCAGTTTTTATTATTCAACCTACTGCTCTCCAAGAAACAGAAAGCAGCCAGGGGCGGAGGGCGCTGTGTGTGCAGCGGGCATCTGCGGGGGTGCGAGAAAATCTTAGCACTCCGAAGCGCCGGAGGGCGGGACAGACGCAGGGTTACAAACCCGGAGTCTGAGGAGCGCTAAGACGGGAATTGATAAACAATTCCTGTCGAATCGCTCCGGTGCCCGTCCGCAGGTGCTTTGGAGCGCTTAGATTTTCCGCATCCACGCAGCCGCCCGCCGCACACACAGCGCCCTCCGCCCCTGGCTGCTTTCGTCCCCACGAATTTTCATTTTTCGCCGAATTAACTTTATTCTTAGCGGTGAGAATGATAAAATGGAAAAAACAGACCGGACATGCATGAAAGGGGAGAAAGGAATGGAGAATTCCAGAGAAATTCTGCAAAATGTAATCGGGCAGGTCAGGCAGGTGGTTGTGGGAAAAGAAGCCTGCGTGGAGAAGATCATGATGGCGATGCTTGCCAACGGCCATGTCCTGATGGAAGATATCCCGGGTGTGGGAAAGACGACCATGGCGGTAGCGTTTGCCAGGGCGCTTGGGCTGGAGGCAAGGAGGATGCAGTTTACGTCGGATGTGCTTCCGTCGGATATTACAGGCTTTTCCGTATACCGGAAAGATCTGCAAAGTTTTGTCTATCAGCCGGGCGCGGTTTTCTGCAATCTGTTTCTGGCGGATGAGATCAACCGGACTTCGCCGAAGACTCAGTCCGCTCTTCTGGAAGTTATGGAAGAGCGGCAGGTGACGGTGGAGGGGGTTACCCGTCAGGTACCGAAGCCATTTATGGTGATCGCGACACAGAATCCATCCGGTTCTGCGGGCACGCAGATGCTGCCGGAGTCTCAGATGGACCGGTTTCTGATCTGTCTGAGTATGGGCTATCCGGAGCTGTCGGATGAGATCGCGATCCTGAAAGGGAGAAGCGCCGGAAATCCACTGGAAGATATCGTTCCGGCGGCGGATGTTCCCACTTTGCTTCAGATGCAGACGGAGGTGGAGCAGGTGTTTGTGCATGATGTGCTCTATGAGTACGCGGCAAAGCTGGTGCGGGCGACGCGGGTGCATCCGATGGCGGAACTGGGCATGAGTCCGCGGGGCGGCCTGGCGCTGATGCGTATGATGAAAGCGTCGGCGTATCTGAAAGGGAGAAATTACGCGACGCCGAAAGATACGGAGCAGGTGTTTGTTGATGTGGGAGTGCACAGGATCCGCCTCAATGCCAGAGCGCGGGCGGGACATGTGACCAGCCGTCAGATTCTGGAGGAGGTTCTCACCCAGGTGCCGCGGCCGGTGCCGGCAAAGCGTTGATGCAGCAGAATAGTTGCATGAGACATGGCGGGAGAGGAATGTTATGATTCGAGCAGTCATTTATTTTTGTCTGATACTGGCTTTGCTGGGCGGTTATATCATGTTCAACGGAGCGGTGCTGCTGGTGTTTGCCTGCTTTCTGACGCTGCTTGCGGTTGTTCTGGTTGGGACATTGCTGTGGCAGAAGCGCCGGTGCAGGATGGAAGCGGTGCAGGGAAACGATGTGGCGGAGCTTGGGGAGACTGCGGCTGCACGTTTTCGCCTGGTCAATGACGGAATCCTGCCCGCGGCGCAGATGGTGATCCGTTATCAGGTATATGAGTGCCGGACGCCGTCGAAAAAAGAGAAAAAGAAGATCCGGCTTCAGATGAAAGGCCGGTCAGAACAGTATTTTGACTGCCGGGTACCGTCGGATCACAGCGGGGTTTCCGTTGTTCGAATGAAAAAGATCTGCCTGTACGATTTCCTTCAGATTTTTTCCTGTCATCTGCCGGTTCCCGGGAGACCGGAGATCAGTGTCCTGCCGCCCCTGCATCAGGCGGAGCTGACGGTGACGCCACGGTCGGGCAGAGAGGAAATGGAGGAGGAGACGGACGATACGCAGAAAGGCGACGATCCCTCCGTCATCTATCAGATCCGGGAATATCAGCCGGGGGATTCGATGCAGAGGATCCACTGGAAACTGAGCGCGCGTACGGATCAGTGGATGGTCAAAGAATTCGGCAGGACGAAGGAGCGCACAGCAGTGCTTCTGTGGCTGGACCTCCGATCGGAGAAGGAGACGGCTGAGCTCCTGGACAGGTTCCGAGAGGCAGCGGCATGTCTGATGGATACATTTTTGAAGCGGGAGATCGGCTGTGAGATTGTCTGGAAATACCGAGGACAGGAGCAGCGGTTTACGATTGCTTCGGAGGAGGATATGTACCAGGCGCTGCGCGCACTGGTGCGGACAGGATTTGAGCGGAATCTGGAAAGAGCGAACACGGCGCGCAATTCTGGAAAAGCGAATGCGGCACGAAAGCAGGACAGGACAGACACGATGCAAAATTCGGAATGGCAGCCGGAAATCCGGCAAGGGTGGCGGATGCTGCGTCTGGGTGTGGATGGAAAACTCTGGGATATGGAACGGTGCGCAGCCGGATTTCCCGGCGCCGGGTCCGGCGGCGAGGAATGGGAGAGCGTGAGGATTGAGTTGTAACAGGGGGTGCTTATGTTTTTTATCATCTATTATCTGATGGGAATCCTGGGCACCGTTCGGATGCTGTGGGAAACTTTTTTTCAGGAGGCGGATTTTGCTGTTTTTCTGAATGAAACGGTGTGGATCAGTCTGCTGTTTGTTTTCTGTCACTGGGTAATCCGAAGATGGAAAGGGAGCAGATGGATCCTGTTCTGTCTTCCGGCAGTGTTGGTGCTGATGGGGCGGGGTGTATTTGCACTGACAGAGAGAATCGGAGGGACAGCCGCGCTGAGCAGTGGATTCGAAATATTGTATCGATCCATCCATATCACTTCCTGGAATCATTTTTATCCGGGCGATCTTATGAGCCGTTACGTGCTGCGTTGGGACACGTCTGACTATCTGGCGTTTGGTATTGTCCTGGCGATATTTGCGCTGCTGCTGTATCTTGCGGCGGTGGTGAAAGGCAGCCGGATGGGCGTGGTGTTCCTGCTGGCTTTGCCGTTGGCGGCGGTGCTGGCAGTGGGAGAGACCCCGTCGCTTTTGGCGATGAGCCTGGTGGTTTTCTGCTGTATCGGGATTTTTGCCGGAAACAGAGCCTACCCTTTGAGGGCGCTTGGAGCGACGGCGGCAGGATTGGTTCTGCTCGGGGTCAGCTGTGTGCTGGTGCTCCCCGGGAGCGGACAGATGGAGGAGAGAAAACTGGAAACCCGTCAGTGGGTGCGGGAGACGTTTACGTTTACAGATTTTCCGGCGCAATCGGTGATCACCCTGCCGAACTTCCCGGGGCTTTCGGAGAATCCGGGAGAGTTGACCAATGAAGACAACATCCGTTACACCGGAAATCAGGTGGCGGAAGTCGTTACGTGGAATCAGCCGGAGGAAACCGTTTATCTGAGAAACTATTATGGATCGGAGTATACGGGACATGGCTGGGATGCGCGGGAGACGGAGGAAGAGGACGCATTTGCTGCCGCGGAGTATCTGGAGGAAATACGCGGGGAAACTATTCAGCAGGAAATGGAGATCAGTCTGTATTATCCGGAGAATGGAAGTTATGTTCCGTATTTCTCGGACCTGAGCTGGCAGAGTGAACCGGCAGGGCTCAGTCCTACGACCGGGTATCGTTATTTTCCGAGGGAACGTTATCTGGAGCTGATGGGACAGGCTTCACAGTCAGAGCGGGAAGATGCATGGAGAAGCAATGACGTTTCCATCCGGGAGGATGAATATCTTCAGTGGCCGGAAGAACTGCGCAGTCTGAAACAGATCTGCGATGAGAATCCCATGGAGGATATCGGTGAAATCCGTCAGTTTATCGTATCATGGCTGGCGCAGAACTGCAGTTACAATCTGCAGGTGGGACGATTTCCGGAGGATGAGGATCCGATCGAATACTTTCTGTTTGAGCGAAAGGAAGGATACTGCCAGCATTTTGCCAGCGCGGCGGTGATGATGTTCCGGATGTACGGGGTGCCGGCGCGCTATGCGACGGGGCTGGCGGTTCAGGCGCATCTGTTTGAAAATAACGGGGCAGCCTGGACGGCGCGTCCCACGGACCGCAGCGCTCATGCCTGGGTGGAAATCTATCAGCCGGACTGCGGATGGATTCCGGTGGAGGTGACGCCGGGCGGCGCAGTGCGGGACGATGCGGGAACGGAAGCTGCGCTGCAGGAAGAGCTTCCGGTGGAGAACCAGCAAACGGAACCGACGGCTGCGGCAACTCCTACGTCGGAGGCAATGGAAACTTCCGAAACACCGACGCCCACGGCGACGGATACGCCGGAGCAGACAGGAGAGCCTGGCGGCGTGGGAGAAAACGGGGCACCTTCCTTTCTGGATTCGGAGGCATTTCAGACAATCCTGAACGTGGCGAAGGTTCTTGCCGCAGTTCTTTGTGTGGCAGGCGCTGTGGTTTTATTACTTGCAGCAAGGCGCGGATTTTTGCTGGCGGCGCGCAGAAAAAAGGGCGTGACAGGGATTTTCTGTGATCTGTTGGAAGTGCTGCAGAAAGGCGGTCTTCCGTCGGATACAGACTGGCTGGCGGACGATTTTGTACAGAATGTCTGCCGGAGGTTTCTGTGGATGGAGGAAGAAAGTTTTCAGGCAGCGATGGATCTTGTGACAGAGACTGCTTACGGAGAAAAACGGGAAACGAAAAAGGAAAGAGAACGGATGCGGAAGCTTTATCTGAGAAGCTGCAGAGAAATCTGCGGTCAGATGAGAAGAATGGAAGTATTCAGGTTCCGTGTGTGGGACGGGTATTTTTGAGAACATAGCAGAAAGCCCCGTGTATCTGAAAATTTATTTCTATGATTTTCAGATACACGGGGCTTTTTCAGTGTTTGTGCCTTTTCGAAAAGCGGGCAGATGAATTTGCCGGTTATTTCGCGGGCGATTCACCGGAAGAAACGGGCGCATCTTTTTTGCCGAACTTTTCCTGTTCCTCGTCAAAAGCATCGTCGATCATGGCGAGGTAATCGTTTTCGCGTCTTTTTTTGCGAGGGATAAAGCGTGAAGCAAAGCGGTTCTTTCCGCGGTTTTTCACATAGAAGAATCCGATCACAGAAAAGATAAAGGCGCCGATAAAGTTGACCAGAAGATCCTCCATGGTATCCAGAAGTCCGATGTCCAGATAGCCGCCAAGTCCCAGTTCCTGTCCGTTGACTACGGTGGAAGTGATATCGTGGATGGCGTACGGACGGTTGCCTCCGGCGGGGTCCAGGGTGACGGAACTGATGGAATGGATGATGGTATCTTTCTGCATGTCCAGTCCGAAAAACACATCCATGCCGCATTCAAAGAATTCCCAAATGACACCGATGGTCATGGAGAAACAAAAAGCCACGAGGGCAAGGAAGAAGGGGGATAACTTCATTGCCACCCGTTCGTCATCGTTCAGCAGGACTACCATGGAAAAACCGATGGCTGCGGCAAGGAATCCGTTCAACGTATGCAGGATGGTATCCCAGAAGGGGATAAAAATATAAAATTCACTGATCTCTCCCAGGATTTCCGCGGAAAAGATAAAGAGAAGAACAATGATCTCCAGGGTTGTCGGCAGTTCGATCTTGAAATTGACCTGGATAAAGCTGGGGATGAAGAGCAGAAGCAGAGTCAGGATACAGAGAAATACATTCTCATAATTCTGATTCATGATCTGCCGGATCATCACAAGAATGACCAGCGCACGGAGGACAATATACACGGCAAAAGAGCTTTTGTGCTGACGAAGCTCCATTTTTACAGCCTTCCACATATTCTGCCGCCTTGCCGGTTCTTTGTTCTGTTCGTGTTTTCGTTTTTTCAATGGAACTTACCTCCTGTGAGTTTATGTAGGGTAATCTTTGCGTATGGCTATCATTATAATACATAAATGCGAAATCCACCAGCAGATAATGAAAAAAATATATTTTGGGGTATTGTATACAATTTAGTACAAGATAGGGCTTGAAAATCGAAAAAGGATTGAATATAATAGGGTTTGTGATTGTTAAGAAAATAACTGACAACAATGCAAAACAACAGATTCATAATCTAACAGGAGGAATTTTTTATGCAGCAGTTTGAACAGTGGGCAGACTTCAAAGGCAAACTCTGGAAAGAGGAAGTCAATGTGCGTGACTTTATCCAGCACAACTATACACAGTATGAAGGAGACGAATCCTTCCTGGCAGGACCTACAGAGGCAACCAATAAACTGTGGGGAGAGCTTCAGAAGCTTCAGAAAGAAGAGCGCGCCAAAGGCGGCGTTCTGGATATGGAGACAGAAGTTGTTTCCGGCCTGACAGCATACGGTCCGGGCTATATCAATGAAGAGATGAAAGATCTGGAGCAGATTGTCGGACTGCAGACAGACAAGCCTCTGAAAAGAGCATTCATGCCTTACGGCGGAATCAAGATGGCAGAGCAGGCTTGTACCACTTACGGATATACTCCAAGCCCGAAGCTGCATGAGATTTTTACCAAATATCATAAAACACATAACCAGGCAGTATTTGATGTATATACTCCTGAAATGAAGAAAGCGCGTCACAACAAGATCATCACAGGTCTTCCGGATACTTACGGAAGAGGACGTATCGTAGGCGACTACCGCCGTGTAGCTCTTTACGGTATTGATTACCTGATCGAGAAGAAAGAGTCTGATTTCATCGAGTTCGAAAGACATGGAATGAAGGGAACCGATTTCCGTCTTCGCGAGGAGATCGCAGATCAGATCCGTGCGCTGAAAGAAATGAAAGAAATGGCAGCGGTATACGGATACGACATCTCCAAACCGGCTACCAATGCAAAAGAGGCTGTTCAGTGGCTGTACTTCGGATACCTGGCAGCGATCAAAACCCAGAACGGAGCAGCGATGAGCGTTGGCCGTATCTCCACCTTCCTTGATATCTATATCCAGAGAGATATGGAGAAGGGAATCCTGACCGAGGAGCAGGCACAGGAGCTGATCGACCACATCGTTATGAAGTTCAGAATGGTAAAATTCGCAAGAATCCCGTCCTACAACGAGCTGTTCTCCGGAGACCCGGTATGGGCAACTCTTGAGATGGCTGGTATCGGCATGGACGGACGCCATATGGTAACCAAGAACGATTATCGCTTCCTGCATACACTGGAGAACATGGGACCGTCTCCGGAACCGAACCTGACTGTTCTGTATTCTTCTCATCTGCCGGAGAACTTCAAGAAATATGCAGCATATATTTCTGTTACAACAAGTTCCATCCAGTACGAGAACGATGATGTAATGCGTCCGGTATGGGGCGATGACTATTCTATCTGCTGCTGTGTATCCGCTACTCAGACAGGTAAAGAGATCCAGTTCTTCGGAGCTCGTGCGAACCTTGCAAAATGCCTTCTGTACGCGATCAACGGCGGTGTTGACTGCAAGTCCAAACAGCAGGTAGGACCGGCATACGCGCCGATCACTTCCGAGTATCTGGACTACGATGAAGTAATGGAAAAATACGATGCGATGATGGAATGGCTGTCCAAGCTGTACGTTGATACACTGAACATGATCCATTATATGCATGACAAATACTACTACGAGGCAGCTGAGATGGCTCTGATCGATACCAACGTAAGACGTACCTTCGCTACCGGTATCGCTGGATTCTCTCACGTTGTAGACTCCCTGAGCGCGATCAAATACGCAAAGGTAAAAGTGATCCGCGATGAAGACGGAATGGCTGTTGATTTCGAGACAGAGGGTGACTTCCCGAGATATGGAAACGATGATGACCGTGCAGACGAGATCGCAGTATGGCTGCTGAGAACTTTCATGAGCAAGCTGAAAAAATGCCATACCTACAGAGATTCTGAGCCGACCACTTCCATCCTTACCATTACATCCAACGTTGTATATGGTAAAGCTACCGGTTCTCTGCCGGATGGAAGAAAAGCAGGCGAACCTCTGGCACCTGGTGCAAACCCGTCCTACGGCGCAGAGAAGAACGGCCTTCTGGCATCTCTGAACTCTGTTGCGAAGCTGCCGTATGAGCAGGCTCTGGACGGAATCTCCAACACCCAGACCATCAGCCCTGGAGCGCTGGGACATGATGACGCTGAGCGTACCAACAATCTGGTTCACGTACTGGACGGATACTTCGATCAGGGTGCACATCACCTGAACGTAAACGTATTCGGTACAGAGAAACTGATCGACGCTATGGAGCATCCGGAGAAAGAAGAGTATGCAAACTTCACCATCCGTGTATCCGGTTATGCGGTGAAATTCATCGACCTGACCCGTGAGCAGCAGCTGGATGTTATCGCGAGAACATGCCACGCTTCCATGTAATCGGCAGGAAGAAGTCAAATACCCCGCAGCAATAAGCTGTGAAATACGGTTCCGCCGGAAGTTTCCGGCGGGACAGTAGACAAAATATCATAATACTTACAGACAGCCAGGGCGGAGGTTCCGCGCTGGCTGTCTGTGACTTGGGACATGCCTGAAAACGGGTATGTGAATCATGGAATGGAGGTTTAGAGATGTCGGAAAACTCAAATCAGCCGGTTATGGGCCGGGTATATTCACTGGAGAGCTTCGGCTCTGTGGACGGGCCGGGTGTCCGGTTTGTCATTTTCCTGCAGGGATGCGCGATGCGCTGCAAGTTCTGCCACAATGCGGACAGCTGGGATATGCAGAAAGGCGATCTGTATTCCTCGGACGAGCTGCTGAAGAAAGCGCTGCGGTTCCGTTCTTACTGGGCGGAGAAAGGCGGGATTACGATCAGCGGCGGCGAACCGCTGCTGCAGATGGACTTTCTGCTGGATTTCTGCAAGAAGGCAAAGGCAGAGGGAGTGGATATCACCATTGACTCCAGCGGAAATCCGTTTACGCGGAAAGAGCCGTTTTTCTCCAAATTCCAGGAACTGATGAACTATGTGGATCTGTTCCTGCTGGATATCAAGGAGATCGATGACGAGACCCATAAGGATCTCACAGGATGTTCCAATGGAAATATTCTGGATATGGCGCAGTATCTCTCGGAGATCGGCAAACCGGTATGGATCCGTCATGTGCTGGTGCCGGAGTACAGCGATAAGGATGAAGATCTGAAGAAGCTGGATGCGTTTATCAAGACGCTGAAGAACGTGGAGCGGGTGGAGGTGCTTCCTTACCATACGCTTGGGGTCTTCAAGTGGCAGGAGCTGGGACTGGATTATCCGCTGGAGGGGATCAATCCGCCGTCGAAGGAGCGGATCGCCAATGCCAATGAACTTCTTCACACCGCAGACTATACGAAATATCTGGGGTGAGTGAAAGGGACGAACCCCACCGGAGCCGGGACGCCAGGGGCAGCGGCAGACGCCGTGCACCCCGCTGGAATCCTGCCAGACCATCCCGAAGGCGTCCGGTGCGGTGTCGGTGCGGCGGGCGGCTGCGGAACACGGGGAAATTCTAAACGGCCAGAAGGCTCTCCGAACAGGTACCGGAGCGATTCATCAGGAATGCTTTATGCATTCCCGATTCAGCGCTCCTCAGGCTTAGAGCGTGTTTGAAAATTGCTTTCTGCAAGATGTGCGTCACAGTTTGCGGGAAATTCGCCCCGAAATCAGGAGGCGTAGCGGGCTACGCTGACTGATTTCGGGGCGAATTTCCCGCAAAGTGGGGCGTGCAGATTGCAGGAATGAATTTTCAAACACGCTCTAGTGCGTGTGGCACTTCGCCTGCCCTGTTTGGAGAGCCTTCTGCCCGTTAAGAATTTCCATCCGTGTCCGCAAATGCCCGTGCACCGACACCGCACCGGATGCCTCCGGGATGGTCTGGCAGGATACCAGCTGGGTGCGCGGCGTCTGCCGGCTGCCCCTGGCGTCCCGGCCCCGGTGGGGTTCTGAGTGATGGGAGTGTGAGGAAGGGAAGCTGGGGGAGTTACTTTGGTTTTCGGATTTCGAACTTCAGATCGTAGATTTTTTCGTTTCGGATGGTATCGAATGCGGTTTGGTCGAAATCGTGGCGTAGGGTTACGGTGTTCAGGCAGTTGAAGCCGAGTTTTTGGTAGAGGCGGATGGCTCCCTGGTTTCGGGCGGAGGCTTCTATATAGAGGGAGTCGGAGTAGGTGCGGACTTCCTTGGCGATGGTTTGGATGGCGTATGTGCCGATTCCCTGATTCTGGTGGGCTGGTTCGACGAAGAGGTCTTCGATCCAGTCGGGTTTGCCGCCGCGGTTTCCCAGGTGGAGGAAGCCTACCGGGGTGTCGTCCAGGCAGATGAACCAGAAGCGGTGGCCTTCGGAGGTCCAGATGTTCAGGTCTTTGAGTGCTTCCGTATCGTTTTGCTCGTAGTTGTTATGGACTTTCCAGAAGTTTTTGATTAAGTGTATCGCATCTTTCTTTTCTTTGTTGTATAGTCTTAGTCTTATCTTTTGATTCATTTTTATTTTCCCTTTTTGTTGTTAAATTTCATATCCTGCCACTGCTGCAGGTTTTCAAGGTTTTCTTTCATCAGGCGGATGAAGTGTTTCAGTGGTTCGTTTTGCTGCAGGGTTTTGTAGTACAGGCCCAGAGACATTGGTTTTGTATTTTCCAGAGGAATCTGGATCATGGAAGAGTTCGGCGGAATGAACAGCTGGGGCAGGACGGAAACGCCGAAACCGGCTTCGACCAGTATGCCTGCGGCTTCGAAGGATTCGCAGAAGTAAAAATCGGACATGGGGTGTCCGGCTGTGAGCATTGCCTGAAAGCTGCTGACCTGTCCCGGGGATTTTTCCGGGTCGCTCAGGATCAGGCGCTGGTCCTGGAAGTCGGAGACGTTTACCGAGGAACGCTGTGCCAGGGGGCTGTCCGGGGAGCAGACACAGACGATCGGGACTTTGGCAAGTTCCCGGTAGGTCCCGTGAGAGCGGCGGGGGTCGGAAAAGCCGAGGATGACATCCACATCCTCATCTTCCAGCAGACGGTACAGGTGCTGGAACGGGACGGTGAGAAGGCGGGGATGCAGGTTGGGATGTGTTTCCCGCATTTTTCGCAGGATGTCAGGAAGAAGAAACAGCGGCATGTAGTTGTGGCACCCGATGGAGAAAACCTGTATCTCGTGATCGGAAGGTTCTTTCCATCCGGAAGATCTGATCACACATGAGTTTCCCATTGAAAAAGCGGGAGAGGCGTACCAGCTGATGGCGAAGGGAAACTGTGGAAAAGTAGCGGTGGTTTTTGGGGAAGAGTGAACGTCTGGGGCGTGCAGATTGCGGGAATGAATTTTCAAACACGCTCTGACACGAGCCGGGAATAAGAACAGAAATGGAGTCTGACAGATGGAAAGAGAGAGCAAGGAAAACGAGAAGAAGGAAAACGGCAAAAAGGAGGACGAGAATGGGAAAATGAAGAGAGTGTCAGAGAGTGTTGACCCTGCAAAGGTTCCCAAGCGTACACTTTTTACCGGAAAAGAGATTCCGGCGGTTGGGATTGGAACCTTCGGTTCGGACAAATATGGGGCGGAGGAGATCGCAGACGCTGTTTACGGCGCTGTTTGCTGCGGTTACCGTCTGATCGACTGTGCCAGTGTCTATCAGAACGAGAAAGAGATCGGGCGTACGCTGAAAAGGCTCTTTCAGGAAAACGTGGTGACAAGGGAGGAGCTTTTCATTACAAGCAAGGTGTGGAACGATATGCATGGAGAAGGGCAGGTGGAGCAGGCATGCAGGCAGAGCCTTCAGGATCTGGGTCTGGAGACAATGATCCCGGCTTTCAGCAGCCGGAGTTGTTCCGGTATGTGAAAGAGCGTGGAATCGTGCCCATTGGCTACTGTCCCATCGGCTCCCCGTCGAGACCGGAGAGAGATCGGACGGCGGAGGATGTGGCGGATACGCAGATGCCGGAGATTGTAGAAATTGCGAAGGCTCATGGGGTACATCCAGCGATCATCTGTATCAAATGGGCTGTACAGAACGGACAGATCCCCATTCCGTTTTCTGTCAAGCCACAGCAGTATCTGGAAAACCTGCGGTGTGCGGTGCAGGATCCGCTGACGGAGGATGAAATGGAACGGATCCGCAGGGCGGACAAAAACTGCCGGCTGATCAAAGGGCAGGTATTTCTCTGGCCGGGTGCGGACGGATGGGAAGACCTGTGGGATATGGATGGTAAATTGGATTGAGCGGCTGAACGAGACGACATATGAGGGATGGACACCTGTGAAGAAAAGCAATCGTAGCGCTTTAAATGCAGACTAAAAAACATGAATAAATGTATTGTATCTGTATATTCAAGAAGAAACAGAGTCGATAACACGCGAAAATGCGGTTGTTGGCTCTGTTATTTTTTGTAAAATGAAAAAAAGTATTGACAAAAGAGAAGCACGCGAGTATAGTAAAAAACATCCGAAATCGTATAATACAAAATCATATAGTATGAATTTATATTATACGAAACGGGATAACGGAGGTGTCACAATGGGTAAAAAAGAGGAAACCCCGAAAACATTGAAAGATTTTCGGGAGGCGACGATGGAGCTGGACAATATTTATTCTATGTTTCCAAAATCCTGTGGCTTGTCGGAAGCGGAATACTGGTCTCTGCTGCTTATTTACGAGGGAGTTGTGACACAAAGCCAGATCAGTGAACGGTTATTCCTCAGCCGTCAGACGCTGAACTCTGCGTTCAAGCAGCTGCGGAAAAAGGGACTGGTGATCCTGGAGCCTTATGAAGAGAACCAGAGATCCAAACAGGCGTTTCTGACAGACGCGGGAAAGGCGTACGTGGAAGAGTATGTACTGCAGATGCATCGGATTGAGGAGAATGCGTGGAAACAGATGAGTGAGGAGGAGCAGATGCTCCTTACGGAAACAACCAGGAAATTCAGTGATCTGATCCGCAAAGAACTGGAAGTTTCAAAAGCGAATATGATGAGAAGTTCATCGGAAGGTCTACGGCCGCAGCCGTAACAGCCTCATAAAGAACTGCTGGCGAAAAAAGGCGCGTATGCGGCGCTCTATTACAGCCAGTTTGAGTAACACAGGTGTTGCCTGTTATTATTAAATGAAAAAGGCGCTTTCGCAGAACGTTCTCATGCGAAAGCGCTTTTTTGGGAACCGTTCATTTGGCTGAATGGTTCCCTTTTTTTGATGGAGTTTGGCCGCGCCGAGATTGCAACAACTGCAAAAATACGATATGATTAATCTGTACAATCGGGAAAGTGAATGTGGTAGTTATGACTGGTTTTAACCCGGACGGAAAGTAGGGATATAGCAGAATGAGGAATAGAGAAGGAATGGTACGCCGGGGAGCGGCGGTGAGTATGGCGATTCTTTGTCTGTGCGGCATAAGCGGCTGCAGCAGCCCGGCAGAGAAGGAAACACAGCAGAAGACAGTGCTGGAACTGATGGTGCATAAACGGGAGGATATGGAGAGCATGGGAAAACTGGTGGATGCGTTTAACCGTTCCCAGGATGAGATCGTAGTGCAGGAAACGATTGTTCCGGATGTAGACACCGAACTGAGAATCCGTGCAATCGAGGGAAATCTTCCTGATCTGGTGCAGCTGAATGGCCTGCAGGCAAAAGAGTGTATGGAATATGTGAAAGGAGATTATCTGCTGGATCTTCAGAATGAGATATTTATGGAGAATGTCCGGGAGGAACTCCTTCCCTATATCCGCTATGATGGAGAAATTCCGCTGTTTCCAATGACGGTGAGCTACGAAGGGATTTTTGTGAATACAGAAAAACTGTTTCAGGCGGGCTATGAGATTCCGGATACTTATGAAGCTCTGATACAGACGGCCCGGCAGATACAGGCTAATGGGGAAACTGCGTTTCTGTTCCCGGATGGGGATAACTGGTCTGTACGGATGTCGTTGGAAGGGATTGAAACGGCGATGCGGGGAAGTTCTGCGGATTTCTGGGAGCAGGTAGCTTTGGGAAATACGGATTTTCAGACGGATACCATTACATTGGAAGCCATACGAAGGATGAAGGAAATCAGACAGTATGGACAGGAGGATGCCCTGGAAACGGGATACGACGAGGCGGTTGAACGTTTCGCGGCGGGTGAGGCATATTTTTTCCCGCAGGGGAGCTGGTGTTATCAGGCGCTGATACAGGAAAATCCGGATCTGCAGGTACAGCTGATCCCATTTCCAGTCAGTGAGGAAGAGGAGCAGAAAGTGACGTTCTGGATCGATTCCAATCTTGCGGTCACCAGTCAGAGCGAGTATCCGGAAGAAGCGGCAGTTTTTTTGGACTTTGTATCCAAGCCGGAAAATCTTGAACTGTATACGGAATCGCAGCAGACATTTGGGTGTGTGAAGGGAACGGAACAGATGGTTCCTTACGCAGACTGCATCGATGAGATGGAAGAACAGGGTGCGTTGGTTTATGAGGCAGTAGGACTTCCGCAGGCAGTCAGTTGTTATCGGGACGAACGTATCCCGGAGCTTCTGATACGATCCGGGGATGAAGCCGTACAGGAATATCTGACGGAATGTACGAAACTGCTACGGGAATATGGACAGGAATATCTCAGTATGAAGGAGAAGACCGGATGAAAGAGAAAATCAGAAAGCTGCCATTCCGAAAGAAATTACTGTATTCTTACCTGATTTTACTGTTTCTGTTTGCGGCAGGCATTATTTTCTATACGGTTCAGCAAACGCACCGTCTGATGCAGATGGATATGGATTATATGGATCAGGCCAATCAGCAGATGAATCTTACCCTGGAAATGGTGGAAGACAACGCGGAAAACCTGCGTTATCTGCATTTCGCAGATGAAACCATGCGTACCATCCTGATGAGAACAGGGGAAAATTTTACGCAGGAAGAGCAGTGGGAAGCAGGAGCCTATATCAGAAATTTCCTTGCGGTGGAGACTGATCTGGACGTTTATCTGCTGCGGGCTACCATTGAGACGGCAGATGGAAGAGTTTATCAGAGTCTTGTGGCGGATGAGGACAGTTATCTGGAAAGAATGAGGGAGCTTGCAGGACAGCAGGAATGGACGGATACCAGCCAGGTATTCTATACGGATGTGTATTCTCTGGAAATCAATATGGTATCTTATGAAACAGTGACGATGATCACGCCTGTCTATGATACAAGCCAGAAGGAACCGATAGGAATGTTATATGTGGATCTGGATTTTGGCGTTTTGAAACAACAGATGAATCAGATGCGCCAGGGAAGTGATACTCCGGCACACTTTGCAATCCTGAATCAAAAGAAAGTGCTTTATCACTCGGCGGATCAGGCGGAGGACGATCCCCTGAATCTGGATGCGGAGCAATTGTACCAAGTACTGGCGGCAATCGTGGAACAGGACGGCAGAGACAGTAATCTGGAGATTGACCGGAGAAACTGCAGTGTTTCTGTTGAATACAATGAAAAAACAGGTTGGATCCTGCTGCAGTACCGCCCGAAGAGTGATCTGGTGATGGGAATCCTTCCGGATGTGCTGCAGATGATCGGGATTTCTGTGGCCCTCTGGCTTCTGCTTCTGTTCGTTGAACTCGCGTTTGTGGAGCAGATCAGCCGTCCGGTGCGGCTGCTGTCCGAGGTGATGGGAAAAGTGGGGCAGGTGAAGGAAGGAGAAGTACCTGTTATCGATGAAAAAGAAAATGTCTGGGAGGATGAATTCGGGCTTCTGGTGACCAGCTATAACCAAATGGCCAGCCGCATCAATGAAAATATCATCCGGAGCTATATGGCGGAACTGGAGCAGAAGAGGACGGAACTGAAGATGCTTCAGTTTCAGATTAACCCGCATTTCTTGTATAATGCGCTGAATACGATCAGTTCCATCGCCGTGCTGGAGAATGTGGATTATATTCCGCAGATTGCCAACAGCCTTTCTGAAATGTTCCGGTATAATATCAAAGGAAAGAATATCGTACGGATCAGGGAGGAACTGAGGCAGACGGACAACTATCTGCAGATACAGAATATCCGCTTTCCCAACCGGTTTGAGATAGAGATTGATGTACCGGAAGAAGTCCGGGAATGCGAGATTATCAAATTTGTTCTGCAGCCGGTTGTGGAGAATTCCATTCATCATGGCTTTACAGAGCACAGAAAAAAGGATCGTCTGAAGATTACCGGATCCCGTGAGGGAGATGAGGTCTTTCTCGTGGTAGAGGATAATGGGTGCGGTATGAAAAAAGAAAAAGTGATGGAACTGAACCAGCGTCTGGAATCCGGAAAAATTTCCGAACTGACAGAGAATGCGAAAAGCATCGGCCTTTCCAATGTGAATGTCCGACTGAAAAATTTTTATGGAAAAGAGTGCGGCATCCGTGTGGAAAGTCAGCCTGGGGAATTTACAAAGATTATTCTGCATATCAGAGTTATGGCACAGAAAACGGGAGGATAACTATGAGGGTGATTGTAGCAGACGATGAATTTTTTGCGAGAAGAGCGATCAGTAAAATGTTGAAAGAGATCATGCCGGATGTGGAGATTGTTCTGGAGGCCGAAACCGGGCGTGAGATTATGGAAGTGATGGAGCAAACTGCCGCTGACGTAATTTTTACCGACATCCGTATGCCGGATGGAGATGGACTGGAGGTGGCGGAGTTTATTCAGAAGCATTGTCCTGACACAAGTGTAGCCATCATCAGCGGGTACGCGGATTTTGCTTATGCATCCGCGGCAATCCGATATGGGGTGGAGGATTATCTGACCAAGCCGGTACAGAAAGAAAAACTTCGGGAGACGCTGGAACGGATTCTTCAGAATCGGAAAGCCCGCAACCAGGCAGTGGAGGAACGTGTGGAAAGCCGGATGGAACTGGAAGGGATCCGCTATATGAATCCTGAGGAGGTGTTTGCGGAGGAAAAAGTTTCAGATATTCTTGTTGCGACGATCCCAGACAGTGGAATCGGGCAGGACGATTGCTGGCAGATGCTTGTGATCCAGCTGAGGGAAAGAATGATCAACTGGAGCAGAGAACGCCTGGAAGAACAGAGAGAATATTTTCGCCAGCATCTGGAGCGGATGAAGGTATGGGAATACTATTTTTATCCGAGAGAAGAGTTTTTGATACTGGCAGCGCCTGGACAGAAGGGTGTCACAGAGGGCTATCTTCCGGCAGCCACAGAAAAAATGCTGGAAGCTCTGGAAAGAGACCGCAAGCTTCACTTTACAGCTGGAATCAGCGCTCCACATCAGGGTCTGGAAGCTTGTGTCCTGAAGGAAGCCTATCGGGAGTGCAGCATTGCTGCCAGACATCGGCGCCTGGAGACAGGGAAACGGAGTTTTCTCTGGGAACAGGAAAGCAGTGAACAGGAGGAAATTGTAAATCGTATTCTGGCCTATGTGGAAGAAAACTACCGGAACGACATCACACTGTTTCAGATTGCCAGTGAGAAATTTTTTATGAACGCCAGTTATCTGAGCCGCATATTCAAAGCCGGGACCGGAAAACCCTTTTCCCGCTATCTGATCGAATACCGGATGCAGAAAGCGGCAGAACTTCTGCAGAAGGAAGAACTTCGGATCAGTGACGTGGCACAGTATGTGGGATACAACGATACCTCCTACTTTATCCAGACGTTTAAAAAGCAATATCATATGACACCGGAGCAGTACCGAATGAAAAAAGAAAAATGAGTACAGTAGTGGGTCCGGAAGAAGAGGTTGTCTCAAAAGAACAGATTCTTTTGGGGCAGCCTTTTCTTTTTAGGACTCAAAATATGCCATGGAAATATACCAGGACAAAATGATGGGGTAGCGATATGCACAAAAAAACATGGAATAATAGAAAAAAAGGATCAAGAATCACGAAAAAGTAAAAAATGTTTTATGCAAAAACACATAAAACTTACACAAACATTTTTTTGGAGCATCTATAATAAACATCAGTTACTTGTTGAAGACCGGAAAACCGGGAAGGAGGATGTTATGAAAAAGCGTACAGTGGCTGCGGTGGGAGTTGGAACGCTGACTCTTGTCTTTGCAGCGGTCGGGCTTTCAGGCTGTGGCAGCAATCAGGACGATGGAGTTGTGACAATCGAAATGGTGCAGTACAAGCCGGAGGCAGTGGATGTATTCAAAGAGCTGGAACAGAAGTTCAATGAGACACATGATGATATTCAGCTGGTCATCGATTCGCCCAATGATGCGATGACAATCCTGAAGACAAGATTTATCCGCGAAGATTATCCGGATATTATTGCAATCGGTGGAGATATCAACTATTCTAATTTTCTTGATGCAGGTCTTTTTATGGATATTTCAGATTTTGACGGGCTGGAAGATATCAAGCAGGTGTATCTGGATATGGACAAGGAACTGGAGTATGTACCGATGGACGGTGTTTACGCGGTTCCTTACATGGCGAATGCAGCCGGCGTGCTGTATAACAGGGATATGTTTGAGGAGCATGGATGGGAAATTCCGACGACCTGGGATGAGTTTATATCCCTGTGTCAGGAGATTCAGTCGGAAGGTGTTCAGCCTCTGTATTTCGGATATCGTGATGTGTGGACCTGTCTGGCGCCGTGGAATGCGATGGCGGTCGATCTGGCTCCGTCGGATGTCTGCTATCAGGTAAATGCAGGTGAAACGACCTTTGCTGAAAATTACCGGGAGGTTGCAGAAAAACAGAAACAGCTTCTGGAGTATGCACAGGACGATCCGTTTGCATACAGCTATAACGATGCATGTACCGCATTTGCCCGTGGTGAGTCTGCGATGTATGTGATCGGAAGCTATGCAGTGCCGCAGATCCAGTCGGTCAACCCGGAGATCAACATTGATTCGTTTGTGTTCCCGGCAAGCAATAATCCCGAGGAGAATATTCTGAACTCCGGAAATGACCTCCAGATGTCTGTGATGGCTGCCTGTGAGCACAAGGAAGAAGCATATGAGGTGATGCGTTTCCTTCTGGAAGATGAGAACGTCCAGTTCTATGTGAACGATCAGAGTGCAGTTCCGTGTAAAGAAGGAGACTTTGAGTTGGCGCCGATGTTGGACAGCATGAAACCTTACATCGAAGAGGGACGGCTGGCGGATTACCAGGATCATCATTATCCTTCGGAGATGTCTGTGGATGCAATGATCCAGACGTATCTGCTGGATGACGACGAGAATGCGCTGGATACTTTTATGGAACGGTTTGATACAGAATGGGTGCGTTACAACCGGGATGTCATCCGAAAAGTTCAGGAATATACGAAACAGAATCCTGACAAGGAATAAAGAAGGAGGGGACAGAGATGAAAAACGGAAAAATGAAGAATGACAGACAACGTACTTTTATGTTGATTACCATTCCCGTGGTGGTTCTGTTTTTCTTTTTCAATACATTTCCGCTTCTGCGAGGTGTATATTACAGTTTTACAAATTTCAAAGGCTATGGTTCTTACGATTTCGTAGGGCTGAGAAATTATATCGATCTGTTCGGTGATGCCAGAGTGGGCAACTCGTATCTGTTTACCGTCAAGTACGCAGTTGTCTGCACGATTATTGTCAATGTCATCAGTCTTCTCCTTGCACTGGGGCTGAACAGCAAGATTAAAGGAAAGAGTGTACTTCGCGGTATTTACTTTATTCCAAATATCCTGGGCGGTCTGGTTGTAGGTTATATTTTCAGCTTCTTCTTTACTTATATCCTGCCGTACGTGGGCCAGGCGCTTGGAATCGAAGCGGTGAGTACCAGTATGCTTTCCAGTGAAAGTACCGCCTGGTTCGCAATCGTACTGGTCGGGGCATGGCAGTCCATTGCGATGAACACGATCATTTATATTTCCGGTCTGCAGACGGTGCCGGAAGACGTTTATGAGGCGGGTTCTATTGATGGGGCAACAGGATGGAAAAAATTCAAAAATCTGACTTTCCCACTGATCATTCCATTCTTCTCCATCAACATGGTTCTCTGTATGAAAAATTTCCTGATGGTCTTTGACCAGATTATGGCATTGACCAAAGGCGGTCCGTCTCAGAGTACGGAGTCGATCTCCTACCTGATCTATCAGAATGGTATCAATGGCGGACAGTTTGGCTTCCAGAGTGCGAATGCAGTGGTATTCTTTGTTGTGATTGTTACAATCTCTGTTTTACAGCTGAGGTTTACAGGTAAAAAGGAGGAACAGTTATAATGAAAACAAAAATGAAACATGGCGAGAAAGTAAACTGGCCGATCACCATTTTGTTGATCCTTGGCTGTCTGACTGTATTTTTCCCGCTGTATATGACGGTTGTGATCGCCTTTAAACAGCCGTCAGAGATGACCAATGATATTATGGGTGCACTGGCACTGCCAAAATCCTGGAGTTTCAGTAACTTTGCGGAGGCAATGCGGGTAACGGATTTTTGGAATTCCCTTGGAAACAGCCTTTTGCTGACGATTGTCACTGTGGTGATCGCAATTCTGCTTCATGGAATCGCTTCCTATGCGATCGGACGCAGCATGGCGAAGAGCAAAGCGTACAATTTCATTTATCTGTATATTGTAAGCGGTATGTTTGTTCCGTTTGCGATCCTGATGATGCCGTTGATCAAACAGACTGCGCAGCTTGGTATTGCCAACCGGTTTGGCGTGATCGTGCTGTATGTGGTATTTTATATGCCGATCAATCTGATGCTTTATACCGGTTATCTGAAGAATATTCCGCTTGCGTTGGAAGAAGCGGCACGTGTGGACGGCGCCAGCACATGGAAAACTTACTGGTCGATCATTTTTCCTGTGATGAAGCCGATGCATGCGACTGTTGCGGTTCTCACGGCAATGGCTGTTTGGAACGATGTGATGACGCCGCTGGTTATCATGTCCGGTACCGGAAAGAATACGCTGCCGCTGGCACAGCTGAATTTTCAGACGCAGTTCGGAACCAACTACAACCTGGCGTTCGCGTCTTATCTGCTGGCATTGCTGCCGATCCTGATTTTCTATTTGGTCTGCCAGAAACAGATTATCAATGGTGTTGTGAATGGGGCGGTGAAATAGCATTTCGATTTGGCGGTAAAGAAACAGTAGGATACAATTTGCAGTGTAGAAAAAGTGCTTCAAATCCTTGTTTTTAAAGGGTTTGGGGCATTTTTTTTGATATGTTTTATCAGGTTTACAGGGAAGAGAAAAAGCTGTTGCGCAGAAAGGAACGAAAAGGATAAAATGCAGAAAGAAAATGATTGAGAATTTCCCACAGATTGATATAATGAAGATATCTTTTAGATGTAAAAAGGAAAGATCCAGAGGGCGTGATTCCGCCAAAGCGGTGCATGGCCTGCAGCAGTTTTTTGCAGAAGATATCAGAAAGGGAATGGAAAGGGATATGACAGAAAAAGAATTGCAGAGACTGAAAGAAATCGACGAAGTGATCGCATCGGGAAAATATCAGGATACCTGGGAGTCGCTTCAGCAGTATGAGCAGCCGAGGTGGTTCCGTGACGCGAAGTTTGGTGTGTTTATCCACTGGGGACCTTACAGTGTGCCGGCGTTTGCCAATGAATGGTATTCCAGAAATATGTATATCCAGGGGACTCCGGAATTTGAGCATCATGTAAAGACTTACGGACCGCATAAGGACTTTGGTTATAAGGACTTTATTCCGATGTTCCGCGCGGAGAAGTTTCAGCCGGAAGAGTGGATCCGTTTGTTCAAAAAGGCGGGAGCCAGATATGTGGTGCCGGTTGCGGAACATCACGACGGTTTCCAGATGTATAAGAGTGAGATCTCTCACTGGAATGCATTTGAGATGGGACCGAAGAGGGACGTTCTCGGGGAACTGTCGGAGGAAGCGCAGAGACAGGGGCTTTATCCCTGTGCGTCCACCCATCGGATCGAGCACTGGTTTTTTATGAGCCATGGAAAAGAATTTGAGAGTGATATCAAAGAACCTTTGAAGCGGGGAGATTTCTACTGGCCATCTATGCCGGAGCAGGATCACTACGATCTCTTCAGCAAACCGGAGCCGGATCAGGAGTTTCTGGATGACTGGCTGCTGCGCACCTGTGAGATTATCGACCAGTACCGTCCGAAGCTGCTTTACTTTGACTGGTGGATCCAGCATCAGTCGGCGAAGCCGTATCTGAAGAAACTGGCAGCCTACTACTATAACCGGGCAGAGGAATGGGGCGAAGAGGTGGCAATCTGCTACAAACATGACGCATTTATGTTCGGGACGGCAGTCGTGGACATTGAGCGTGGACAGTTTGCGGATGTGAAGCCGTTCCACTGGCAGACCGACGAGGCGATGGCGACCAATTCCTGGTGTTATACGGATGGGAATCAGTATCGTACGGCGGCGGAATTGCTGCAGGATTTCGTGGATATTGTCAGCAAAAACGGAAATCTTCTGCTGAATGTGGGACCGAAGGCAGATGGAACGATCCCTGAGCAGGAAAGAGAAATCCTTGAGGCGATCGGAGCCTGGCTGGAGATCAATGGGGAAGCAATCTACGGCAGCAAAGTCTGGAGAAAATACGGCGAAGGTCCGACAAAGATTGTCGAAGGTCAGTTTGCCGACAGCATCAAAAAGAACTTTACGTCGGAAGATGTGCGCTATACCGTCAATGGAAGCAATCTCTATGCAATCGCCATGCGAAGCGCGGCGGACGGCATCTATCATTTTCCAGCAGTCGGTGAAAGGGATGCATCCCATGCGCCGGAATTTCATGGAATCATAGAAAAGATAGAAGTTCTCGGCTTCCCGGAAAGCACACTGAAATGGGAGAGAAATGAAAAAGCGCTGGAAATCCGCACTACAGGAATTGAAAGCGACCGTCCGGTTGTCTTCCGCATTCGTCTGAAATAGGCAGGAAATAGTCGGCAGAGGTTTGTCATTCATTTGACAATTCGGATATGAAAAATTTACAGGATTCGATGAAAAAATTACATGTTCATTTCTGTTAAGGGAATGTATAATACGGTTAAATCGAGGCTAAAATCAGAATAGGCATGAAGCAGAAAACGCAGGACAGGCAGCAGCCGGAAGGCAGGCGGCCATACTGCAAAATATGAAAGGATGGAAAATCATGAACAAATTGATCCGATTTAACCAGGTAGAAGACATTCTTGATTTTGTATCTGTAACCAAGGATTATCCGTATCATATGGATATTTGCTATGGGAATCATACTGTAGATGCAAAATCGATCATGGGAGTTATGGCGATTGGACTCTGCAGGGACGTGACACTGAAAGCTTATACAGACGACGCGATGGATCTGTGTAAGAAAATTGAAAAATACGCGGCATAACGGAACGGGCAGCTGAACGTTCAGACAGAAGCCAGAGGCGGCTGAACGGCAGCATATGCGGCAGAACATACAGGACGCAGACATGGAAAAGGAAAACTTTTTCTGTGGATGCGTCTTTTTTTGCTTTTCAGAATGAGAAAGGCAGGGTATAATAAAGCAGATTTTCAAACAGGAAGGAAAGAGAAGGAGGTAGTTATGTCATTTTCGGTAGAAACCGGGATTCCGGTTCTGACGGTATTTCTGCAGGGGCTTTTGAGCTTTTTCTCACCCTGCGTGCTGCCATTGGTTCCGCTCTATGTGACTTATCTGTCCGGAGGGGCGAAAGTTGTGGAAAAAGACGGAACAATCCGCTATCCCCGTGGAAAAGTAATGCTTCATACGCTGTGCTTTGTGATCGGGATCAGTTTTGCGTTTTTTGCGCTCGGGTTTGGCTTTTCTGCGCTCGGCCGTTTTTTCTCAGGAAACCGGACGATGTTTGCGCGGATCAGCGGTATTTTGATGATTCTGTTCGGTATTTACCAGACGGGAATTCTCGGACATCTGAAGGCGGCGGATAAAGAGCACAGGATTCATTTCCGGTTGGACAAATTTTCCATGAATCCTCTGGTGGCGCTGGTGTTCGGGTTTACCTTCAGCTTTGCGTGGACGCCCTGTGTGGGTCCTGCGCTGGCGAGTGTGCTTCTGATGGTATCGACGGCGGCTTCCCCTGCGCTCGGATATCTGCTGATCGGTGTGTATACAGCGGGCTTTGTGATCCCGTTTCTGGCGGTGGGGCTGTTTACGGGAACGGTTCTTGACTTTTTCCGGAAGCATCAGAAGATTGTCCGGTATTCCGTGAAAGGGGGAGCGGTGCTGATGATCCTGCTTGGCGTGATGACATTCACCGGATGGATGAACGGGCTGACCGGATACCTGTCTTCCATCGGCGGGCAGAACAGCGTTTCGGTTGAAGAACAGGAAGCGAACACATCCGCTGGTGAAGACTCCGGGGAAAGCGGTACGGGCAATGACGGTACAGATAATGGAGGTACGGTTTCGGACAGCGGTGCAGCGGAGCCGTCGGGTCAGGAGGACACCAGTGGATCGGAGTCGGTGGATTCGGAAGAAGAACTACCGGACGCACCGGACTTTACGCTGACGGATCAGTACGGGAACACGCATACTCTGTCGGAGTACCGTGGAAAGACGGTGTTTCTGAATTTCTGGGCAACCTGGTGCGGTCCCTGTAAAATGGAGATGCCGGACATCCAGGCGCTCTACGAGGAGTATGGAGAAAACAGCGAAAACCTGATCGTCCTTGGCGTCGCGAATCCGAAAACGGAGGAGAATCCAGGCAATGCGGATGAGAGCCAGGAGGATGTGGAAGCGTTTCTTGAGGAGAACGGCTACACATATCCGGTGGCTATGGATACCACCGGGAAGATTTTCCAGACCTATGGGATTTCCGCGTTTCCTACCACCTTTATGATCACCGAAGAAGGTAAGGTATTCGGTTATGCCAGCGGTACGCTGACCAGCGATATGATCCGCAGCATTGTGGAACAGACGATGACCGGAGTGAGAGAATAAACCGTGAGAGGATAAAAGAAAAATTCGTGTTACAGTTCAGCCTAGGTCTGCGCACATGCTGCGCAGACCGTAAGAACGTGATTCAGGCGTGCAAAATCCCATCGCCAAAGGCGATTTTAAATGGATTTTGCATGTAACGGTTCAGCAAGGCTGAACTGTTACAAATTCGTAACCGTTTGGCTGCTGAACTGTTGCGAATTTTTCTATACACCCGATGAGATTTCCGATATAATAGGAGTAAGGAAGTTTGATAAGGGAGAAGGAAAGGTATGAATCGATGGCAATGGCTTCTGCTGGTGCTACCGGAAATGGCGGCAGGTACCGGCGCTTACCTTCTGATGAAATACAGGATGAATACCCGCTGGAAGATCATGGCGAAATGTATGGTCACATGGATGGCGGTCTGTACGGCGGCTGTGGGCCTGCTCCAGCAGCAGAAACATCCGTTTGAAGATATGATCTTCTGGGCGATGGTGCTGTTCCTGGCGGCGGATGGTCTGCTGGAGATCTGCTTTCCGGCGGGAGCGGCTGTCTTTGGGCTTGGCCATGTGCTGCTGATCCTGTGGTATTTCCGGCAGGGAGGGCTTCATCCGATGACGGCGGCGGTGTTTGCGGTGCTGTGTCTGGCGGCTCTTGTGCTGTTCCGGAAGGAGTGCAGAAAGCTCTGGACGGAAAGAAACTATCTGTATCTGGCGGGAATGCTTCTGTATCTGGCGTTCCTGATGCTGATGGTTTCCATGGCGGTCCTTCTTCCGACGGTGATGGGAACGAAGGGCTTGCTGCCGGGAATCGGCGCGCTGGCGTTTGCCGGGTCCGACATGATGGTTGGAAAGAATGTTCTTGTGGGACTGCCAAGGAGAAAGAATGACTTTGCGCTTTGCCTGTATTATGCTGCGGTTCTTATGATCGCGTTTGTCACATGGACGGAGGGATAAAAAAATGAGAATGTATGATCTGATCATGAAAAAGAGGAACGGAAAACCGCTGGAAAAGGAAGAGATCGACTGGATGATCTCGGAATACACTGCCGGACGGATTCCGGATTATCAGATGTCGGCGTTTCTGATGGCTGTTTATTTTCAGGGAATGAGCAAGGAGGAGACGCTGAATCTGACCATGGCGATGGCGCACAGCGGCGAGATGCTGGATCTTTCCGGGATCCGGGGAATCAAGGTGGACAAACATTCCACCGGGGGCGTCGGCGATAAGACGTCTCTGGCGCTGACACCGATGGTTGCCGCCTGCGGCATCCGGGTCGCGAAAATGAGCGGCCGCGGGCTGGGGCATACCGGAGGAACCATTGACAAGCTGGAGAGTTTTTCCGGATTTTCCACGGAGATTTCCGCGGAACAGTTTGAGGAGCAGGTGAACCGCATCGGCATTTCCATTATGGGACAGACGGCGGACCTGGCTCCGGCGGATAAAAAACTCTATGCCCTGCGGGATGTGACGGCGACGGTGGACCAGATGTCGCTGATCGCCAGCTCCATCATGAGCAAAAAGCTGGCGGCAGGCGCGGATGCGATCGTGCTGGATGTGAAGACCGGAAGCGGAGCCTTTATGAAAACCCGGGAAGATGCGCTGGCGCTTGCCGAAGAGATGGTGCGGATCGGAAACGGGGCAGGGAAACATACCATCGCTGTGGTATCGGATATGAACCAGCCGCTTGGAAATGCGGTGGGAAATGCGCTGGAGGTGCAGGAGGCGATTGCGACCCTGGGAGGGGAAGGACCGGAAGATTTCACAGAACTCTGCCTGACGATCGGCTCTTACATGCTGGTGGCAGGCAAAAAGGCGGATACGCCGGAAGAAGCCCGGGCGATGCTGCAGCGGGTGATCGCCGATGGAAGTGCGCTGAAAAAGCTTGAGCAATTTGTGGAAGCTCAGGGCGGAGATCCGGGGCAGGTCCGCCATCCGGAACTGCTGCCGGCAGCGGCGATCCGGGAACCGGTTCTGGCGCCGATGGATGGATATCTCCAGAGTATTCAGTGTGAAGAGGTTGGAAACTGTTCGATGATCCTCGGAGGAGGACGGGAGACGAAAGAAAGTGAGCTTGATCTGTCGGTGGGGCTGATCCTTCACAAAAAGACAGGGGACTTTGTGAAAAAAGGAGAGCCGCTGGCGACGATCCATGCCAATGACCGGGAGAAAGCTGCTCAGGCAAGCAAGAGGTATCTGGCTGCCTGCCGGATCGGGGAAGAGCCGGTTCAGAGACCGGAGTTGATCCACGCAGTGATCCGATGAAGTGTTTTATGACAGTATGCCCGGACCAGATGCGATACTGTATACGGCAGCTGTTCCGGAAAGCGGGAGAAATCAGGAGAAAGCTCCAGGGTTTCTCCCGCTTTTTCGATACTGGCTGGGCGAGATCCCCATCTCTTTTTTAAAGATCTTGGCGAAATAGGCGGAACCGCCAAAGCCGGTCTGCTCCGCGATCTGTGTGATGGAAAGATCTTTTTCCCGCAGCAGAGGAAGACTCTGTTCCACCCGGTAATCCAGAAGATAATCAAACAGAGAAAGCTTCATATGTTTCCGGAAAAAGCGGCAGCATTCGCTTTTGCTGATGTTAACATGCTTTGCCAGGCCATCCAGAGTAATTTTTTCACGGTAATGGGTGTGCAGATACTCCAGGATCGCCCGCAGCCGTTCTGTGTCGCGGACCGCACGTTCCGCGGAGGGCTGCAGATCCATGCTTTCATGGAGAAACAGCGCCTGCCAGAAACAGGAAAGTTCCCTCTGAATCTCAAGCTCATAGACCGGAGAAGGATGAAGGGTTTGTTCATAAATCTCCTTCAGGTGGGAGAGCGCCTCCGCTTCCCATGCCACGGCAGGGGAGAAACTGACGGAGGAAAGGCGGGCGCTGGTCAGTACCGGCTCCATAAACCGGGTGTGGATCAGGCTGTTTTCAAATCCGTAGATCAGCCGCGGCAGGAAGGTGATGGAAAAATAATGACAGTCCTGTCCGTTCAGCATCCGCCCGGTGTGCAGGGCGTTGGTATTGCAGAACAGGCCGTCTCCTGCCTGCATATGATAAACGCGGTCGTTGACCTGGTATTCCATTTCTCCGGAGAGAAACAGTGTCAGCTCAATTTCCGGATGCCAGTGCCAGGAAAAAGAGCCGCGTTCATAGGAAGAGAGGATTTCATGGCTGGTATGAAAGGGAAATTCATAGGAGCCATGGGATTTCAGTTCTTTCTGGGTGTCGTTGAGATGGAGCTGCATGAGCACGATGCCTCCTTACTGTGAAGATTGATGTTATTATTCGTAACCTCTCATCTGACTGAATTGTTATTACATTTCATTATAAAGGGATGGGAGAAACTTTACAAGCGCAAGATAGTTATCATATTGGGTAATATTCTTATTGATAAAACACAGGGATTTTTTTATACTTAAAGTATCAGAAAACGCAGCCGTTCAATCTGCTGAGCGGCTGCCGGAAAACAGAAATTCAAGCCTTCTGGGAACAGCCCGTATCGGGTGTTCGAAAGGGGCAGTGAACCAGCGGCGAGAGGAATTTTTGAAACATTCGGGAATGGATGTTCGAAAATGCTGCAGGGTTCGGAAAGGAGAAGAGGATGAAGCAGAAAGTATTGGAGAGTTTTGCAGAGCATTTCGGAGGGGAGGGGGATATCCGCACCTATTTTGCTCCGGGACGTGTGAATCTGATCGGAGAGCACACCGACTACAACGGAGGCCATGTATTTCCCTGTGCGCTGACTATCGGTACCTATATGGCGGCGAGAAAGAGGGAGGACAGAAAGCTCAGATTTTATTCGATGAATTTCGAGCATCTGGGTGTGATCGAATCTTCTCTGGACGATTTCAAGATGGGAAAAGAAGGAAACTGGACCGCTTATCCGAAGGGAATGATCTGGACGTTCATCAAGAAAGGATACCCGGTGGAGCAGGGAATGGATGTTGTGATTTACGGAAATATTCCAAACGGTTCCGGACTTTCCTCTTCCGCATCGGTGGAGGTTGTGACAGGAGTGATGCTGCGGGATCTTTTCGGCTACGACCAGCTGACGAACACGGATCTTGCGCTGTTCGGCCAGTATTCAGAAAATAATTACAATGGTGTCAACTGCGGAATCATGGATCAGTTTGCTGTGGCAATGGGAAAGAAGGATTGTGCGATCTTTCTGGATACCAGCGATCTTTCCTACGAGTACGCGCCGGTGAAGCTGGAGAATGCCCGTATCGTCATTGCGAGCAGCAACAAAAAGCGCGGCCTTGGAGATTCCAAGTACAATGAGCGCCGCAGCGAGTGTGAGACGGCGCTGGCAGAGCTGCAGAAGGTGAGCAACATCGGCAGTCTGGGCGAATTGACGGTGGAGGCTTTCGAGGAAATCCAGTCAGCGATCCAGGATCCGGTGCGTGTGAAACGTGCCCGCCATGCAGTAGCGGAAAACCAGAGAACCATCGAGGCGGTAAAGGCGCTGAAAGCCAATGATATCAAGACCTTCGGAGAACTGATGAATGCGTCCCACGTATCTCTGCGGGATGATTATGAAGTGACTGGGATCGAGCTGGATACTCTGGTTGAGGAAGCATGGAAATGCCCGGGTGTGATCGGTTCCCGCATGACCGGAGCTGGATTCGGCGGATGTACCGTAAGCATCGTGGAAAATGATGCCATCGACAATTTCATCGAGAAAGTCGGAGCGGCATATAAGGAGAAAATCGGCTACGCGGCAGATTTCTATGTCGTAGATATCGGACCGGGCGCGGGCGTTCTGGAGTAACCGTACAATTCTGGCGTAAGGAGGCGCAGAAGTTTGGAAGTAAACTTCCAAATCTACCTTGATGACGCAGCAAGTGCGTCAGGAAGGAGGAAATTATGATAGAAGAAGGTATCGCAAAACTTGTACAGTATGGGATGGAGCAGGGACTTTTGCAGGAAGAAGACAGGATTTACGCGATCAACCGGATTCTGGAGGTCCTGAAACTGGATGATTATCAGGAACAGGAGCAGATGCCGGAGCATCCGGATCTGGAGGAGACGCTGAATGAGCTTCTTGATTATGCAGCCGAAAAGGGGCTGATGGAGCATAACAGCGTTGTTTACCGGGATCTGTTCGACACGAAGCTGATGGACTGCCTGATGCCGAGACCGTCGGAGGTGACGGCGAAATTCCGGGAGCTGTATCAGAAAAGCCCGGTGGAAGCAACGGATTATTTCTACAAGCTGAGTCAGGATTCCAACTACATCCGCCGTTACCGGATCAAAAAGGATATGCGGTGGAGCGTGCCCAGTCCGTATGGAGACATTGATATTTCCATCAATCTCTCCAAGCCGGAAAAGGATCCGAAAGCCATCGCGGCGGCGAAGCTTGCAAAACAGAGCGGATATCCCAAGTGCCTGCTCTGCAAGGAAAATGTCGGATATGCAGGAAGAGTCAATCATCCGGCAAGACAGAATCACCGGATCATTCCGCTGAAGATCAACGGCACCGACTGGGGATTCCAGTATTCTCCGTATGTATATTACAATGAACATTGCATTGTCTTTAACTTTGAACATATTCCCATGAAGATTGAGCGGGCAACCTTTGTCAAGCTGTTCGATTTCATTAAGCTGTTTCCTCATTACTTTATCGGTTCCAATGCGGATCTTCCGATCGTGGGCGGTTCCATCCTGAGCCATGACCACTATCAGGGCGGACATTATACCTTCGCTATGGCGAAAGCGCCGATCGAGCAGCATTTCATGATCCCTGGATATGAGGATGTGGAAGCGGGAATCGTCAAATGGCCGCTTTCTGTGATCCGTATCCGCAGCGGAAACGAAAAACGGCTGATCGATCTTGCCGAGCATATTCTGGAATGCTGGCGCGGTTATACGGATGAGGCAGCTTTCGTGTTCGCGGAGACCGACGGGGAACCGCACAATACGATCACGCCGATCGCCCGGAAGGTGGGAGATACTTTCGAGCTGGATCTGGCGCTCCGCAACAACATTACGACAGAGGAATATCCGCTGGGCGTATACCATCCACATGCACAGTACCATCATATTAAGAAAGAGAACATCGGCCTGATTGAGGTTATGGGACTGGCGATCCTGCCGGCACGTCTGAAAGAGGAGATGGAGCTTCTGGCGGAATATCTCGTGGAGAAGAAAGATGTCCGCTCCTGCGAGGCGCTGGAAAAACACGCAGACTGGGCGGAAAAGATGGTGCCGCTGCATCCGGAGCTCAATGCAGACAACGTGATGGATATCCTGAAAGAGGAAATCGGAAAGGTATTTGTCGGAGTTCTGGAAGACGCCGGAGTTTACAAATGCACCGAAGAGGGAAGAGAAGCATTTGCAAGATTCCTGAAAACATTGTAAGATAGAAAGCAACAGTTCAGCTCAGGTCTGCGCACATGCTGCGCAGACCGCAAGAACGTGATTCAGGAGTGCAAAATCCCATCGCCGAAGGCGATTTTAAATGGATTTTGCATGAAACGGTTCAGCAAGGCTGAACTGTTACGATAGAAAAAAAGAAAAATCGGAGGACAAAGCATATGAAGATCTTAGTTACCGGCGGCGCCGGATATATCGGAAGCCATACCTGTGTGGAACTGCTGAACGAGGGATATGATGTTGTTGTCATGGACAATCTCTACAATTCCAGTGAAAAGGCTCTGGACCGCGTGGAACAGATTACAGGAAAGAAAGTGACCTTTTACAAGACTGACATGCTGGACCGCGAAGGCGTGAAGGAAATTTTCGATAAGGAAAACATCGATGCCGTCATCCACTTTGCAGGTCTGAAAGCGGTGGGCGAATCCGTTCGCAAGCCGATTGAATATTATATGAACAATATGACAGGAACCCTGATCCTCTGTGATGAGATGAGAAATCACGGTGTGAAGAACATTATCTTCAGTTCTTCCGCAACGGTATACGGGGATCCGGCACAGATTCCGATCACCGAGGAATGCCCGAAGGGAACACCGACCAATCCATACGGATGGACCAAGAGCATGCTGGAGCAGGTGCTGACAGATATCCATACGGCAGATCCGGAATGGAACGTGATCCTGCTTCGTTACTTCAACCCGATCGGAGCACATAAGAGCGGACTGATCGGAGAGGATCCGAAAGGAATCCCGAACAACCTGCTTCCATACGTTGCGCAGGTGGCGATCGGTAAACTGGACTGCATCGGAGTATTCGGAAACGATTATGACACTCCGGACGGAACCGGTGTGCGTGATTACATCCATGTCGTGGATCTGGCACGCGGCCATGTGAAAGCGATCCAGAAACTGGCAGACAAAGAAGGCGTTTCCGTTTACAATCTGGGAACCGGAAAAGGCTACAGCGTTCTGGAAGTCATTCACGCGTTTGAGAAGGCGTGCGGCCATCCGCTGAAATATGAGATCAAGCCGCGCCGCGCGGGAGATATTGCAACTTGCTACTCCAAATGCGACAAAGCAAAGAAAGAGCTGGGATGGGAAGCTGAGTACGGCATCGAGGAGATGTGTGCGGATTCCTGGAACTGGCAGACCAAAAATCCAAATGGTTACGAAGAATAAATAAGCGGACGAAACCGACAGACGCCGTACCGTACAGCAGCCAAAAGAATGGCGTGTACGGCAAGATGTCTGCCGGTTTTTTTGCTTATGGGGCAGCAGTTGGGAGCTTGAAAGCCGCTTCACAGTAATTTCATAAAGTGTTGCTTGCGTATTGAAAATGAATCCATTATAATGTAGTAATCAGGGCAATTTCCGGCTGGAAACAGCCGTTCCGATTTCAGCATAACATAAAGGAGGAAAGAAATGGATAATATGCCAAGCAATCAGAACCAGGATCCCAAAAATCCTGGAAATGGAGGCGGGTCGGGAAACAAGCAGACGCTGCTGATGATTCTTGTATGCGTACTGGTAGGTCTGATGTTCCTGGGGCTGATGAATAATGTTCTGGGCAACAGTTCCACGAGAGAGATTGGTTACAGTGACTTTCTGGAAATGGTAGAAGAAGATCAGGTAGAGGAGGTAGTTCTGCAGTCGAATATCCTGACCATTACGCCAAAGTCAGAGAGGGAGGGAATTCAGGTGATCGAATACCAGACGGTTCTGGTGGGAGATGAAGAATCTCTGAAGGAACTGCTGGACGCTCATGGCATTAAATACAGCAAGGAGCCGCCGGATACGACTTCAACACTCGTTTATTCCCTGGTATCTCTGGTGCTTCCGATCGCGCTGCTGGTTGGCGGAATGGTATGGCTGATGCGCAGCATGAATAAAGGCGGCGGCATGATGGGCGGCGTTGGAAAGAGCAAAGCAAAAACCTATGTTCAGAAGGAAACAGGCGTTCTGTTCAAGGATGTGGCAGGACAGGATGAGGCGAAAGAGTCCCTCCAGGAAGTGGTAGATTTCCTGCATAATCCTGGAAAATATACACAGATCGGAGCCAAGCTGCCGAAAGGAGCGCTGTTGGTCGGCCCTCCGGGTACCGGTAAAACATTGCTTGCGAAGGCGGTGGCGGGAGAGGCGCACGTACCGTTCTTCTCTCTGTCTGGTTCTGAGTTTGTTGAGATGTTCGTCGGCGTGGGTGCCTCCCGTGTCCGCGATCTGTTTGAAGAGGCAAAGAAGAATGCGCCGTGTATCATCTTTATCGATGAGATCGACGCCATCGGTAAAACCCGTGATTCCCATTACGGAGGAAACGATGAGCGTGAGCAGACGCTGAATCAGCTTCTTGCCGAGATGGATGGCTTTGATACTTCCAAAGGCCTTCTGATCCTTGCCGCTACCAACCGTCCGGAAGTTCTGGATCCGGCGCTGCTGCGTCCGGGCCGTTTCGACCGGCGGATCATTGTGGAGCGTCCGGATCTGAAGGGACGTGTTGAGATTTTGAAGGTTCATGCGAAAAACGTTCTTCTGGACGAGAGTGTGGATCTGGAAGCGATCGCTCTTGCCACGTCCGGCGCGGTAGGTTCCGATCTGGCAAATATGATCAACGAGGCGGCGATCCTGGCAGTCAAGAACGGAAGAAAAGCTGTTTCCCAGAAGGATCTTCTGGAAGCAGTAGAAGTGGTTCTTGTGGGAAAAGAGAAAAAGGACCGTATCCTCAGCCAGGAAGAACGCAGGATTGTTTCCTACCATGAGGTGGGACACGCGCTGATCAGCGCTCTGCAGAAGGATTCGGAACCGGTGCAGAAGATCACCATCGTTCCGAGAACTATGGGTGCGCTGGGATATGTAATGCAGGTGCCGGAAGAGGAAAAATATCTGAACACCAAGAGCGAGCTGGACGCAATGATCGTGGAATGCCTGGGCGGACGTGCCGCAGAGGAGATTGTCTTCGGTAATGTGACCACCGGCGCTTCCAATGATATCGAGAAAGCCACAAAGATCGTCCGGGCGATGATCACCCAGTATGGTATGTCCGAGAAATTCGGGCTGATGGGACTGGCATCTCAGGAAAACCAGTATCTGGACGGCCGTGTGGTTCTGAACTGCGGCGACGCTACTGCTACAGAGATCGACCATGAGGTGATGCGGGTGCTGAAAGAGGCTTACGAGACGGCAAAACGGATGCTTGCCGCGAACCGTGATACGATGGATAAGATCGCAGCACATCTGATCGAGAAAGAGACGATCACAGGTAAGGAATTTATGGAGATCTTTCATCAGGCACAGGCGGAAAGCAGGGAGCTGCAGCTGCCGGTGAATGATGAGATCGAATATGTGTAAGAACTGAGAGAAAGCAACATTCAGCCAATGGAGCTGTTATAAGCAAGAGACAGGAAAACGGGATGTTCTGCTATGGAGCGGAATGTCCTGTTTTTTTGCTCTTTGTCTGTACCGTGAACGGATATTGCCGGGGAATCCAAGCACGTCTTGCAATCCCCGGAATTCGATGTTAGAATAATCGCAGACATTCGGAAAGGAGAAAACCATGGCATTTGATATCGAAGAAGAACTGAAAAAACTCCCTGCCAAACCTGGCGTGTATCTGATGCACGATGCGGACGATACGATTATTTATGTGGGAAAGGCAGTTTCTCTGAAAAACCGTGTCCGTCAGTATTTTCAGGAGAGCAGGGCGAAGCGCCGGGGACCGAAGATCGAGCAGATGATCTCGCTGATTGATCACTTTGAATATATTGTCACAGACTCCGAGCTGGAAGCGCTGGTGCTGGAATGCAATCTGATCAAAGAACACCGGCCGAAATACAATACGATGCTGATGGACGATAAATCCTATCCGTTTATCAAGGTGACCGTTCAGGAGGATTACCCCCGCATCCTGATCGCCCGGACGATGAAAAAGGACAAGGCGAAATATTTCGGGCCGTACACCAGCGGACTTGCGGTCAAGGAGACGGTGGAACTGATCCGTAAACTTTATCAGATAAGAGTGTGCAATAAAAAACTGCCGCGGGATCAGGGGAAAGACCGCCCCTGCCTGTATTACCATATCCATCAGTGCAAGGCGCCCTGTCAAGGGTACGTGACGAAAGAGGAATATCAGGCACAGATTCGTCAGGCGCTGGATTTTCTCAATGGAAATTTCAAGGATATCATCAAGGAACTGCACGAAAAAATGATGCAGGAATCCGAGGCATTGAATTTTGAGAAAGCAAAGGAATACAGGGATATGATCGACAACATCCGCAGGATTGGCGAACGCCAGAAGATCACCAACAGCGACAGCGAGGACAAGGATGTGATCGCGCTGGCGATGGATCAGGAGGATGCGGTGGCGCAGATTTTCTTTATCCGTTCCGGAAAACTCATTGGAAGAGAGCATTACTATCTCCATATCGGAGAGGAGGATACCAGCGATCAGGTGCTCCTCAGTTTCATCAAGCAGTTTTATGCGGGAACCCCGTTTGTGCCAAGGGAGCTGATGATCTCTGAGGAGATCGGAGATCGGGAGTTGATGGAAGAATATCTGGGGAAAAAGCGGGGCGGCCGTGTCTATATCCGGGTTCCGAAAAAGGGTTCCAAAGAAAAACTGGTGGAGCTTGCGGAGCGGAATGCCCAGATCGTCCTGAACCAGGACAGGGAAAGGATCAAGCGGGAGGAAAGCCGTACCCTCGGCGCGATGAAGGAGATTTCCGACTGGCTGGATCTTCCGGGACTGGAACGGATCGAGGCATACGATATCTCAAATATCAGCGGTTTCCAGTCGGTCGGATCTATGGTGGTCTATGAGAAAGGGCGGCCAAAACGCGCGGATTACCGGAAGTTCCGGATCAAGTCGGTGCAGGGGCCGAACGATTATGCAAGTATGGAGGAAGTCCTTGGGCGAAGGTTCCAGAGAGGCATTCAGGAGGACAGCGGATTTGAACGGCTGCCGGATCTGATCATGATGGACGGGGGACGCGGGCAGGTGAATGTGGCGCTGGAAGTGCTGGACCGGCTGGGGCTTTCCGTTCCGGTCTGCGGTATGGTCAAGGACGACAAGCACCGGACCCGCGGGCTGTATTTTCAGAATGTGGAAATCCCCATTGACAGGAACAGCGAAGGCTTCAAGCTGATCACACGGATTCAGGATGAGGCGCACCGGTTTGCCATCGAATATCACCGGCTGCTGCGGAGCAAGGGGCAGGTGCATTCCATCCTGGACGATATCCCGGGGATCGGTCCGAGCAGGAGGAAGGCGTTGATGCGTCATTTCCAGAGTCTGGAGGATGTGCGGAATGCCAGTGAGGAAGAACTAAGCAAAATTCCGTCGATGAACGCCCGGGCGGCGCGCCAGGTATATGAATTTTTTCACCATTGAATCACTGGTTTTCCTGTGATAAAATGATAAAAACAGCCGGATACCATGTGCTGCAGAAGCACGGAGAACCGGCGGAAAAAACGGGGATTTCCCTGGAAGGAGAAGGGTATGAAGACAATCGGTTTAAGAACTCTGGTAGAAGAACTGAATCTGAAAAATCTGACACCGGATGTAGACATGGATGACGTGCAGATCGCCACCCCGGATATCAATCGTCCGGCGCTTCAGCTGACCGGATATTATGAGCATTTTGCCAATGAGCGGGTGCAGATCATCGGTTATGTGGAATTTTCCTATCTGCAGCACCTGGAGGAAGAGGTGCGTGTGAAAATGTTTGAGGATTTTGTGTCCAGAAAGATTCCATGCGTTATTTTTACAACCAACATGCGGCCGGGACAGGAGATCCTGAGCCTGTGTGAAAAATATCAAGTGCCGGCGCTCGGTGTGGAAAAGCAGACATCTTCTTTTATGGCGGAGATTATCCGGTGGCTGGGCGTAAAGCTCGCGCCGATGATTTCCATCCACGGTGTGCTGGTGGATGTTTTTGGTGAAGGTGTCCTGATTATGGGAGAGAGCGGGATCGGAAAGAGCGAGGCGGCTTTGGAGCTGCTGAAGCGCGGACATCGTCTCGTCAGCGACGACGTGGTGGAGATCAGCCGTGTGAGCGATGTGACGCTGGTAGGTTCCGCTCCGGACATTACCCGGCATTTTATCGAACTGCGCGGCATCGGAATCATCGACGTAAAATCGCTGTATGGTGTTGAGAGCGTAAAGGATACGCAGTCCATCGATCTGGTGATCAAGCTGGAGGAATGGGACAGAGATAAAGAGTATGACCGTCTGGGCCTGGAGGAGGAATACATCGAATTCCTTGGAAACAAGGTTGTCTGCCACTCGCTGCCGATACGTCCGGGACGGAATCTGGCGATTATTGTAGAAGCGGCAGCGGTTAATCACAGACAGAAAAAGATGGGTTATAATGCGGCTCAGGAACTGTACAAGCGTGTACAGGCAAATCTGGTCAAAAAAAGAGAAGGAGACAGGTAAGAGAGATGAAAGACTATGTATTTGGTATTGATGTAGGAGGAACAACGATTAAATGCGGGCTTTTTCAGGCGGACGGAACGCTGCTGGAAAAGTGGGAGATCCCCACACGGACAGAGAATAACGGGGATCAGATCCTTCCTGACGTGGCAAAGACAGTTCTGAAGAAGATCAAAGAGAAAGGAATCGAAAAGGAAGATGTGGCTGGGGTTGGAATCGATCTTCCGGGACCGGTCAACGAAAAAGGCGAGATTGCGGTGGCAGTCAACCTGAACTGGGGATACAAGGATATCGTTGCTGAGCTTGGCGGCGCACTGGGCGGAATCCCGGTAAAGGCAGCCAATGACGCCAATGCAGCGGCCCTCGGAGAGATGTGGGGCGGCGGCGGACGCGGCACGAAAAACCTGATCATGGTGACCCTTGGCACCGGTGTGGGCGGTGGAATTATCGTGGACGGCAAGATCGTAGCCGGAGCTCACGGAGCCGGCGGTGAGATCGGACATGCCTGCGTGGATCCTACGGAGACGGCTGTCTGCAACTGCGGAAACCGCGGCTGCCTGGAACAGATGGCGTCTGCGACAGGAATCGTCCGCCTTGCAAAACGTTATCTTGAGACCTATCAGGGAAAAACCATGCTGAATCCGGAGCGTATTTCTGCAAAATCTGTTTATGACGCATTGAAAGCGGGAGACGAGGCGGCGGCAGCGATTGTCGAGGAGGTTTCTGCTTATCTTGGAAATGCCCTTGCGATGTTTGCGTGCGTGGTGGATCCGGAGGTCATTGTCATCGGCGGAGGTGTCTCCAAAGCCGGAGAAATCCTGGTCGATGGTGTGAAGAAATATTACCGGAGGGATGCGTTCATTTCCTGTAAGGAAACGCCGATCGTACTGGCGGAGCTTGGAAATGACGCAGGAATCTACGGGGCCGCAAAACTGGCGCTGGGATAAGCGGCTGCCGGAATATGGAGCGGTAAGCGAAAAAAGAGGCTTGCACGTTCAGGTTTTCAAAATCTGAACGTGCAAGCCTTTTTTGCTTACCGCGGCACATGTTTCCGGCAGGTGCAAATCCCAAATCTGCCCGGCAGGGGAAGATCAGGCTCCGCCGGGGGAAACCGGAGCAGCCGCCGACGTTTCAGATGCTACCGGCTGATCAGTCGCTGCCGGCGCTTCGGTGGCCGCCGGAGGCTGTGTGACCGCTGGCGGTTCGGTGGCTGCCGGAGGCTGCGTCGCTTCCGGTGCCTGTGTAACTTCAGGAGTCGTCGGCTGGTCAGGCGCCGAAGGATCGGTTTCGCCAGGGGCCGGAGTTACGGAAGGTGTTGGAGTTACCGAAGGCGTCGGAGTTGCCGTTGGGGCTGGCGGCGCTACATAGTGGCCGGCACAGCGTCTGGTCGGAACATCCGATACCGCATAGTATTCTGTGACTGCGTCGCAGCTGGAACGTGCCAGAAGTCCTGTCTCGCTGCAGATGCTGACTTCTTTGACCGTCGCAGGCATTTCAAATTCTTTTTCCGGAAGGTCTTCGTGGATCCTCTCCATTACCTTCTGCCACAATTCTCTGTGGAAACTCCGGTTGCTTGCCGGAATCTCCGCCTGAACGTCGTATCCGGTCCAGATAGCGGCAGTGTAGTAAGGGGTGAAGCCCGCGAACACCAGGTTCGTGTAATCGTTTGTGGTACCGGTTTTTCCGGCAACAGCCATGCCGTCGATCTGGCAGGCGGTTCCGGTACCTCTTTCCACAACGTCTTCCATCGCGCTGGTCAGCAGATATGCGGTGCTCTCACGGAAGACCTGGGTACTCTGACGGTTGGTGTTGTCGAGGATCACATTGCCGTCACTGTCTGTCACTTTGGTGTACAGGATCGGCTGGTTGTAGGTTCCTCCGTTGGCGATTGCCGCGTAGGCGCCGGTCAGTTCCAGATTGCTGACACCGTTGGTCAGACCGCCGAGGGCGATGGACTGATGACTGCTCTCGGATGGCAGAAGCTGAGAAAATCTGAATTTTGTCAGATAATTGTATCCTGTCTCCGGTGTGATCTCCGTCAGGACTTTGACCGCCGGAATATTGTAGGAATGTATGATTGCTTCGCGTACGGTTACGTTTCCGTGGTATCTGCCGTCTGCGTTGCGGACCGGAGTGCCGTCCTCATAGGTGTATGGCTCGTCCTTGATCACCGTGGAAAGGGTGATCGCTCCGGTATCCAGCGCAGGACCGTAAGCGGCAAGTGGTTTGAAAGAAGATCCCGGCTGACGGTAACTGTCCGTCGCGCGGTTCAGCGTCAGGCTGGCAGTCTTCTCTCCGAGACCTCCGACGAGTGCCTTTACATAACCGGTGGACTGGTCGATGATGGTCATGCATGCCTGAGGCTGCATGGTAAAATCAGCCCGCTCGGCAGTGATCGTGTCGCCCTCGGCCAGAATGGAAGCTTTATAAGCATCGATATAGCTCTGGGCCTCTTCCTGAGAATCAAACAGAAGGTCAAATTCCGGATCGTCATTGCGGAAGAAAAGCTGCATCATTTCTTTGCTGTAATTCTGGACCGTTCCATCGGAATGGGTGACGGTCAGCGCCCAGTCCAGTCCCACCTGGGTATCCGGCGGGTAATTGTCCGGATCCTGGAATTCTTCATCCAGTACGGACTGGATCCAGGAGTCCTGTGTGGTATAGATATGCAGACCGCTGCTGTAAACCGCGTTCTGCGCCTGGACTTCCGTATAACCCTTCTGGACCATCAGGTCGTTGATCACCTGGGAGATGACTTCGTCATTAAAATAGGAATACGGGGTTTCCTCTTCCTCAAACTGACTCTGCATCTGGATCCGCTCATAAACGTTATCATTGAGCGCTTCCTCATATTCCGCCTGGGTGATATAGCCCTGTTCCAGCATATTGTTCAGCACACGGTCCCGGCGTTTCTGGTTGTTTTCCGGATGGGTTCTCGGATTATACCGTGTAGGTGCCTGAGGGATCGCGGCGAGCACCGCGCATTCGGAAAGGTTCAGATCCTTGGCATCCTTGCCGAAATAAGTCTGGGATGCCGTCTGGACGCCGTAGCAGCCGCTTCCGAGATTGATGGTATTCAGGTAATTTTCAAGAATAACGCTTTTTGTGTCTTCTCCCTGTTCCGTCAGATATTTTTCCAGCTCGAGCGCCAGATACTGTTCCTGGAACTTACGCCGGAAACGTTCCAGCGTGTTTTCGTCCATCCAGTCTGTGAATACATTGTTTTTCAGAAGCTGCTGGGTGATGGTACTGGCGCCCTCTGTGAAGTTAAAGCCATTTGTAACACCTACGACAGCAGCTCGCAGGATACCGCTGGGGTCTATTCCGTTATGCTCATAAAAACGCTCGTCTTCGATCGCCACGATCGCATGCTGCATGTTCAGAGGGATCTCGTCGATGGAAATTGAAATACGGTTTCCGCCGGCGCCGGTCAGCTTCTGAAGCTCATTGCCGTCCGCGTCGTAGATAAAAGAAGCGTTTCCAAGAGGCATGATATTCACGTCTGAAATATCCGGGGCGCTGTCAATCAGTCCGCGCAGGATTCCAACGGCAAGACTGGCGATCATCACCACCAGAAGAAGCAGGAGAAAAAAGCCGGTCCGCAGCGCATAGACACCTGCAGACCGTCCTGTTCTGGCATTGGCAGAAGTCAGCTTGTCACGCTTGTCGGCGACACTCTTTTTTCCAAAATTCATATCGTTCCTCCTTATACAACCTTTATGGTAAGTATAACCATATTCGCATTATATCAAATATGAACGGGTTAGAAAAGCCAAAAATAAAAAGTTCACAATTTGTGAGGTGAAGCGGGGCGGACGAAAACATCCCAGGAAAGAGGAGGTGCCTGTGCCGGGGACGGCTGGCGGAATGCGGAAAATCTAAACGTCCGGAAGCCCCTCCGGATGGGCGCCGGAGCGATTCGTCAGGAATTGTTGATCAATTCCCGACTCAGCGCTCCTCAGACTCCGGGCTTGTAGCCCTGCGTCTGTCCCATCCGGAGGGGCTCCCGGGCGTTAAGATTTTCTCGCATCCCGGCAGATGTCCCCGGCACAGGCACCTCCTCTTCCCTGGGATGTTTTCTGGTTCTCGCATTCACCTGTGGGGGCGTCGGCTGTAGAATACATGTGGTTGTATGGCGGGAAAATGTACTGCGTCAGTGGTAGAAAACACGGGACTTGTCAGAAAACGGGGGATGGGATATAATTTCAAGTACAGCGTTCGCTAAATAACTGGACCAAGCGCGCAGAATGCTTTTTCGAGTGTGCAGGTCAAAAAACGCAGGCGTAGCGGGCTACGCTGAGTATTTTTGACCTGTGCAATCGGGAAAGCAGGCAAGCGATTTGGTGTAGTTATTTAGCGAATGCTGTACGGGGTAATAGGTTAATGCTGCCTGAACAGGCGGCGGAATGGAGTTTGTTATGATGGAACAGTTGCGGACGGTCTATCAGGGAGGCGTCGGGGAGATCGTGGAGAAGAAATCGCGGTTTATTGCTACGGTGCGCCTGGTGGAATCGGAGGAGGAAGCGCTGGAGGTTCTGGAGGCGGCGAGGAAGAAGTACTGGGACGCTACCCATAACTGTTTTGCCTATGTGATCGGTGAACGAAGGGAAACGGTCCGGTGCAGTGATGACGGGGAGCCGTCGGGAACGGCGGGACGTCCGATGCTGGATGTGCTGCTGGGAGAAGAGATCACGAATGTGATCGTGATCGTGACAAGATATTTCGGCGGAACGCTGCTGGGAACCGGAGGACTGGTGCGGGCTTATTCCAAGGCAGTTCAGGAGGGTCTGGCGAACAGCAGGATCATTGACAAGAAATATGGCGTCCGGATGGAAATCCAGTCGGATTACAATGGGATCGGTAAGATTCAGTATTTGCTGGCGGAGGATAAGGTTCCTGTTCTGGATACGGAATATACGGACAAGGTGACGATGCAGGTGCTGCTTCCGAAGGGGCAGGTGGAGCAGATGAAAGCAAAGATCACCGAGGGAACCAACGGCAGGGCGCGAATGAGGGAAGTGGAGGAACTGTATTTTGCAGTTCTTGACGGGGAGATTCTTTATAAAGACGCATTATCGCAACATAAAACGTTAAAAATTTAATGCTTTTGTCGCAGGATTGTCAAATTTTCTGCGAAAAGATGTGGTATAATCGGCTACAGTTTATTTCTTATGGCTTTGAGGGGAACAGAATTAAGAAAAGGGGTAAGATACAAATGAAAAAAAAGAAGAAAATCCTTCTTGCTATTGCTGGTGCTCTTCTGGTCCTGATGATTGCCGCTTATGCCGCCAATGCATTGCATTTCAGCAGGCATTTTTATTCGGGAACAACCATCAATGGGATTGACAGCACGGAACTGACAGCCGAGGAAGTGAAGGAAAAGCTGGCGCAGAAGACGGAAGAATATGTACTGAATCTGGTCGGGATGGATGGTACGTCCGAAAGTATTTCTGCGGAACAGATCGGTCTTGCGTTTAAAGATGACAAGGAGGTAGATCAGCTCCTGGAAGATCAGAATTCATGGCTGTGGATTGGGGAAGTATTTACGGACAAGGAGCATGAGCTTCAGGTGTCGGTCAGCTATGATGAGGCGTCCCTGGAGGCAGCAATCAACGGCCTTCAGTGCATGCAGGAAGGAAATTATACGCCGCCGCAGGATGCGGCTGTGGGCGATACGGAGAATGGCTATACCATCGTTCCGGAAGTTGAGGGAAATCAGCTGGACCGGGACAAATTGCTGGAGACAGTAAAAAGCGCCATCGACTGCGGCCAGACGGAAGTGAATCTGTCGGACAGCGGATGTTATTTGAAGCCGTCCGTTTATCAGGATGACGAAGCGCTGAATGCCAGAGTGAATCAGCTGAATCAGCTGGTATCCGCCAATCTGACGATGGATTTTGGAAGCGGGCGCACGGAAACTGTAAATGGAGCCCTCCTGAAAACATGGGTGACGCAGGATGAAAATGGAAATGACATCATTGATTCTGCAAAGATCACAGAATATGTCAGCTCTCTGGCTGCAAAATATAATACCAAGGGAGCCACAAGGACCTTCCGGACCTCCAGCGGCAGTACGGTTCAGGTGTCCGGCGGTGACTACGGATGGCTGATGGATGAGACCACGACCGCCCAGAATCTGTCCAGCGCTATTGCGGCAGGAACCCAGGGAACCTTTGAGGTAACGTATACCAATTCTGCAAGATCCAGGGAAACCAACGATATCGGAAATTCCTATGTGGAGATTTCCATTGACCAGCAGACCATGTGGTGCTACGTGGATGGAGAACTTCTGGTGGAGACACCGGTGGTGACCGGTGACGTGAGCAATGGAACGGAAACCCCGAGAGGAAGCGTCTGGAAAGTGAAAGGAAAGACCACCGACTATACGATGAGAGGAAGAATCGATCCGGAAACCGGCGAACCGTCCTATATTACCCATGTGAACTACTGGATTCCTTACAGTGAAGATCTGACCATCGGTCTGCATGACCTGACGACCAGATCGGCATTCGGCGGAGATATTTATCTGACCAACGGTTCCCATGGGTGTGTCAATACGCCGCTGGAGGCAGTGAGACAAATTTATGAAGTGGTTTCCTATGGTTTCCCGGTAATCGTCTATTGATGCAGGGCTGCGATGAGCAGCTGTTCACGAACAGAATCCGGCGGCTGTCCGGATTCTGTTCTCGCAGGTTAAAGGAGAGAGGAAAATGTATGATCGTCTGACGGAAAGTGATATCAGAAAAATGCAGGAGGAAATCGATTACCGCAAGCTGGTCGTGCGGCCAAAAGAGCTGGAAGCGGTAAAAGAGGCCCGGGCTCAGGGCGACCTGAGTGAAAATTTTGAATACAAGGCGGCAAAACAGGACAAAAACCGTAATGAAAGCAGGATTCGTTATCTGGAAAAGATGATAAAGACGGCAAGGGTGATTTCCGATGCGTCCGATGAGGATGAGGTTGGGATCAATAACACGGTTACGGTCTATGTGGAGGAGGATGACGAGGAGGAGGTCTATAAACTGGTGACTTCCGTCAGGGGAAATTCCCTGAAAGGGTATGTGACCATTGATTCTCCGCTGGGAAAGGCGATCTTTCACAGGAAAGTCGGTGACCGGGTGACCGTGCGTGTCAGTGACAGCTACAGTTATGACCTGATCATCCGAAAAATCGAAAATACCGGAGACGATGGAGACGAGCTGAGAAGCTACTGACGAAAGAAAACAGAAGTAAACGGAAAAGCCGAGAACCGTTAAATCAAAGAAATGGTTTGAGACGATATAGAAACAAAATGAAGGGAGACAGGAAAACAATGAATGTACCGGAAAGAATATCCAAATTGCGCGAGCAGATGAACCACTATGGAATGGATGCTTATATCGTTCCAACAGCGGATTTTCATCAGAGTGAGTATGTGGGAGAATATTTTAAATGCCGCCAGTTTATCACTGGATTTACCGGATCGGCAGGAACCGCGGTGATCACCAGGGAGCATGCGTACCTCTGGACCGACGGAAGATATTTCATCCAGGCGGCAAAAGAGCTGGAGGGCAGCACTGTGGAACTGATGAAGATGGGAGAACCGGGCGTACCGACGATCCGGGAGTTCCTTCAGGAACAGCTTCCGGAAAAGGGTGTGCTGGGATTCGACGGAAGGACCGTTGCGGTTGGCGAGGGGCGCGCTTACGAGCGGATCGCCGAATCCAAAGACGGAAAGATTATTTACAGTGAAGATCTGATCGGCAGTATCTGGAACGACCGTCCGGAACTTTCCAGAGAACCGGCGTTTGCGCTGGATCTGAAATACACGGGAGAGACAGTGGCTTCCAAACTTGACAGAGTACGCAATGAGATGAAACTATACGGTGCTGACCGTCATGTACTGACGACACTGGATGACATCTGCTGGCTGCTGAATATCCGCGGCAATGACGTGGCGTTTTCCCCGCTGATCCTTTCTTACGCAGTGATCACGATGGATTCTGTGGAACTGTATATGGATGAGACAAAGCTGAGCCAGGAGATCCGCGCGGCGCTGGAAGCAGACGGAGTTGTGCTGCGTCCTTACAATGCGATTTATGAGGACATCAAAAATGCCAAAGAGGGAGAGGTTCTGCTGCTGGATCCTGACCGGCTGAATTACGCGCTCTATAACAATATTCCGGAAACGGTCAAAAAGGTTGAGGCAAGAAATCCGGAGATTCTGTTCAAGGCTGTCAAAAATGCGGTGGAGATCGAGAATATCCGCAAAGCTGAGATCAAAGACAGTGTTGCCCATGTAAAATTCATGAAATGGCTGAAAGAAAATTATGACAAAGAAGTGATCACGGAGATGAGCGCTTCCGATAAGCTGGATGAACTGCGGGCGGAGCAGGGCAACTTTATTCGTCCGAGCTTTGCTCCGATCAGTTCATACGGGGAGCATGGGGCGATCGTCCACTATTCTTCCTCTCCGGAGACCAATGTCCAGCTGAAGGCAGGAGGATTTCTGATGACGGATACCGGAGCGGGCTTTTATGAAGGTTCCACCGATATCACCCGTACCTATGCGCTGGGAGAAGTGACTCCGCTGATGAAAGAACATTTCACCCTGGTTGCCGTGAGCAATCTGCGGCTGGCGGACGCGAAATTCCTGAAGGGCTGCACGGGCGTTGCGCTGGATATCCTGGCGCGAAAGCCGTTCTGGGATCGCGGCATGAACTTCAATCATGGAACCGGACACGGGGTCGGATATCTGCTGAATATTCATGAAGGACCGGCAGGTTTTCGCTGGAAAGAACGCCCCGGCGAGGTGGATCCTCTGGAAGCGGGAATGGTCATCACCGATGAACCTGGTATTTATATTGAAGGTTCCCACGGTATCCGTCTGGAAAATGAACTTCTGATCTGCGAGGGAGAGAAGAATGAGTACGGTCAGTTTATGTACACAGAGCCGATCACCTTCGTTCCGATGGATCTGGATGCCATCGATCCGGAGCAGATGTCTGCGGAAGACAAGAAGCTGCTGAATGATTATCACAAGAAAGTATACGAGGTGGTTTCTCCTTATCTGGAAGAGGATGAGAAGGAATGGCTGAAGACGTATACCAGAGAGATCTGATAACCATTCATCCGGATGAACGGTTACGAAATCTGAGCATACAGAAAGGAGAACGCCGGTGATGAGAAATATGCGTCTGGCGAAGAGAGAGGTCACGGAGACGGAAGCGCTCCGCCAGATCCTGGAAGACTGCGATGTGGTGCGCCTGGGACTGACGGATGAAGATGGGATGTTTATCGTCCCTGTAAATTTTGGCTATGAGTTGTCGGAAGAAAACGGCGCGCGGAAGCTGCGGCTTTATATCCACAGCGCAAAGGAAGGCAGAAAAGCTGAGGCGTTTGTGAGGCATCCGGTGGCTGCCCTGGAAATGGACTGCGGTCATGAGGTCATCACGGGGGAGTATACCTGCAGTTATTCCTACGCTTACCGAAGCATTATGGGAACCGGGAGAGTCCGTGAGGTTACCGCGCAGGAGGAAAAGATTCATGGGCTGACGCTGCTGATGAAGCATACGGATCCGGAGGCGTCGGTAAACTTTCTTCCGGAGATGCTGGAGCGGGTTGGTGTCTATTGCATCGACGTTCTGGAGTTTACCGGGAAAAAGCGGGAAAAGAAAAAATAGTTGATTTTTAGGTGGTCGAATCGTTCGGCCACCTTTTCTGTGTGCCGAGCATGGCACTAGTCTTACTGGTGAAAGTCCAGCCACAGGTATTTACCGCCAAGTGTAGCGAACCACAAGCCGGTATCAGTAATGGTATGGATGAAGGAAGTGGTGTAGCAAAGTTCTTGAGCCTACGTACAGAAACTTGATAAAAAACAGTGCCGCTTTATCCGGTGAGTACTGTGTTTATTTGAGAGAATTTTTCCGAAACTCTCCCGGAGAGGTTCCGGTGAATTTGCGGAACTGACGGCAGAAATGTTCTGGATTATTATAGCCACACTGCCAGGCAATTTCGGAAATACTTTCTGTGGTATAGATCAAGAGATCCCTTGCTTTGAGCAGGCGGAAACTTATCACATCGTCCATACAGGAAACATTAAATTCCCGTTTGTACAAGAGCTGCAGATATCCGGTGCTGATGTGTAAATCCTTTGCCATATCGGAAATGTTCCAGGAAAACTGCGGGTTTGCAGCAATCTGTCTGCGCAAGGCCAGTAACTCATGATTATGTCTGGTGGAGGCAGTGTTCATAATATCATTATGCAGTTTGTTGAACAGAATCCGGAGTAATTGGGTGCTGTTCAGGTTGTTCTGCTCGCTGTTCAATATAGCATGTCTTATCTGCGTATTGCAATTATGAATGACAGCGTTGGTATTTTGCATGCCTCCTGTGACATCATTCAGTCCGTCTCCAGCTGGGCAAACCAGCTGCGCAGTTTCCCAGGTCAGCAGCTGAAACAGGTTGCGACAGTAATCAGGATCGAAAATCGGGAACGGAACTGCCTGGCGGGGAAATTTGGTGACGAAAGCTTCATCTGATGAGAAATGAAGCCAGTGATCGACATAGGGCTGATTATCTGCGGCATACCAGATTTCATGATTAGGAGGATACAGAACTGCTGTGTGAGCAGGATATTCCATGACCTTACCCTGTACACGGAAAAGTGCAGGCGTCGTTGTGATGACCAGCAGATAAAAGTTAAAACCTTCCGGTATATCATATTTAAAATCCTCGGAATGAATTCCCTCATAGCCGACGAAGTGAATTTGATTCATGGACAGCACATCCTTTCAAAATGCAGTGTGTGAAAACATATTTTGAATTTTTATTAATATGAGGATAGATCAATTATCCATTAGTATTATTCATTGCGCGAAAAAAGTCAATGGGATATTCTGAAGATAGATAAAAATTCGAAGGGAGCAATTCATTGTGAAGAAACAGGCTTTTAATCCCTATTTACCATCCTGGGAATATATTCCTGACGGGGAACCTTATGTTTTCGGAGATAGAGTTTACATTTATGGATCGCATGATCGTTTTAACGGATATGTCTTCTGTCTGGGCGATTATGTCTGCTGGTCTGCTCCGGTAGATGATCTTGGAAACTGGCGTTATGAAGGAGTGATTTATGAAAAAACATCAGATCCGCTGAACAGAGATGGGAAAATGTGTCTGTTTGCCCCGGATGTGACGGTAGGTCCGGATGGCAGATATTATCTGTATTATGTGTTGGATCACGTAGATATCGTTTCTGTAGCGGTGTGCGATACGCCAGCTGGAAAATATGAATTTTATGGTTATGTACATTATGCGGACGGAACCAGACTGGGCGAGAAGGAAGGAGATCAACCGCAGTTTGATCCAGGCCTTCTGACAG